>WBZO01000165.1_pt1 | contig 170930 bp, 162 predicted proteins | sample 5204261 | NCBI WGS metagenome assembly WBZO01 (sample SAMN12412400, study PRJNA552823) | activated sludge metagenome | isolation source: activated sludge from anammox sidestream of wastewater treatment plant... | place: USA: North Carolina | collected 2017-09 | reverse complement strand
TATTCAATCTGATAAACCGTATGACTTCCATGTCTATAATCCATGCCACACCTCCTGTGTGGCATATTCTCGCAGCTAAAGCTGACCGGCTGAAGCCGGTGGTTTTAACCTTATGATGGACAATAAAGAATCCAATAAAGAATCCAGGCCGGATATATTTGATAATTTATGGCGTTTTGAATATCAATATGATTTTGTTCCGCACGTTCCGCTAGGAAAAGTGACGTATGACATCCTGCTTGAGAAACTGAATAATATTCCGGAAACATTGTTACCGGAAGAAATTTCTCAGCTTAAAGAATCGCTTAGAACGTGGCTGGAGGGCAATAATGTGAATTTTGTGCCGGTCGGAAAATTAATGTACGCGAATTACCAAAATGAGCTGCGCGGCGAAAACCTTTCCGCTTCTTATCCGGAACGCTTTAAGGATGTCGCCGGTAAGTTGGGCCGCAAGGTATTGGAGTTGATCCTGCACCCAGGTGAAGCGAAAGAAATAGTGAAAAATCCGACTAAAAGCAGTTTCTTCATTGAACAACACGCACAATATTTACCTTATCTTAAAGATCTGTCGAGCAACCAAGCAGCTATTGCCCACCCTGAATAAGGTACTGAATACACCGGGCTGGCAAGTAAAACCAAGTGCGATTTACATTTCCGGTGGTCAACGGATGCTTCGCATTTTAAATTGATTCGTAGCACGGATTAATGCTGCTTGTATGCCCGGTTCCCATACCGAGTGCCCGGCGTCGTCGATGATGAGGTATTCCGCTTGCGGCCAGGCATGGTGCAGATCATCGGCGCTGGCGATCGGACAAACCGCATCGTAGCGTCCTTGCACGATGGTTGCCGGGATGTTGTGCAATTTATGCGCGTTATCCAGCAATGAATTTTCCGGCAAAAAGATGTTGTGCTTGAAATAATGCGCTTCCATGCGAGCGAGTCCGAGCGCCACAGTGTCGCCCGCGAAATAACTGACGGTTGCGGGGCTTGGCAATAAGGTCGAGCAAGATCCTTCGTACGTGCTCCAAGCGCGCGCGGCCGGCATGTGGACGGCGGGATCGGGATTCATCAAGCGCTGATGGTATGCGGATAGAATATCGCGGCGTTCTTCAATAGACAGCGGTGCTACGAATTCCCGCCAGGCTTCCGGGAAAAAATTGCGCAATCCATATAAAAACCAATCAATTTCCGGTTTGCGGCACAGGAAAATTCCCCGCAGAATAAAACCAAGGCAGCGCTCGGGATGCGCTTCGCCATAAGCGAGGGCTAATGTGCTGCCCCAGGAGCCGCCAAAGACCAGCCATCGGTCGATTCTCAAGTGCTGACGGAGTAATTCCAGATCGTTGATCAAATGAAGTGTGGTATTTTCCTGGATCTCGCCAAGCGGTAAAGATCGGCCTGCGCCCCTTTGATCGTACACGACAATACGATAAGATGCAGGATCGAAAAAGCGCCGGTGGGCTGGAGATGCTCCGGCGCCCGGTCCGCCATGAAGAAATACCACCGGTGTGCCGGAAGGATTGCCGGATACTTCCCAGTACATGGTGTGGATGTTATCCAAGGTCAGCATGCCTTGCTGATAGGGTTGGATTTCGGGATAGAGCGTGGTTTGATGGTTCATGATATGAGTACAGATGCCGTTAATGAATTTGGTTAAAAAAGCTGAAAAGAGTGATAAACAGCACAGAGTTCAAAATATAAATGAATTATAGTTCTGTTATATTGCTCGACAGGCGGGTTACTGTATTTATGTTATAAGGAATATCATATGCCTAATACCATCTTGAGAGAACAAGAAGTTTCCATGCTGCGCGAAGAAATGGAAATTCTAATGAGTGAGCGTCAGAGTCTTTTGAATGCGACTGGCGCTGCAGCTGTTTTTGTGGCTAAACTGGATAGTTCGATATTGCCGGATTCGGCATGTCAGGCGGCGAAAATTTTATCCAGTTCGTTAAATAACTTACCAGAAGAGACCTTACGGGATGCGCTGGAGAGGGTGAAATCAGAATTTGCAGTTCGAGCATGAGCAACAACAAGATTCAGGTGCGCCCAGAGTCGGTTTGGTTCTGACCGGAGGGGGTGCTCGCGCAGCTTATCAGGTAGGAGTGTTACGAGCGATTGCGGAATTATTGCCGGATAAACGCCGTAATCCTTTTCCCATCATTTGCGGTACTTCCGCTGGTGCGATTAATGCAGCCAGTATTGCAGTTTCGGCAAGCAATTTTGGTGAAGGCGTTGAAAGACTGGAAGCCGTCTGGTCGAATTTTCATGTCGACCAGATCTACCGGTCCGATTTCCTGGGGGTGCTGCATAATACCCTGCGTTGCATGCTTTCTTTGGTATCGGCCGAATACGGTCAGCATCATCCGATTTCCTTGCTGGATAATTCCCCCTTAGAAGCTTTATTAAGAAACCGCTTCTCTTTTCGTACGATTCAGCATTCCATCCGTTCCGGCTCTTTATATGCACTCGGTCTTACCGCATGGGGCTATACCTCTGGCCAATCAGTCACTTTTTATCAGGCGGCTAAAGCAGTGACTCCCTGGAAAAGAGCCCAAAGATTGGGGATTCCGGCTGAGATCGGAGTTGGACACCTGATGGCTTCATCGGCAATACCATTTATTTTTCCAGCGGTAAAACTGAACCGGGAATTTTTCGGCGACGGTTCCATGCGTCAACTGGCGCCGATTAGTCCAGCGTTGCATTTGGGAGCGGATAAAGTATTGATAATCGGTGTGCGCAAGCCCGTGACCGATGAACCGAAGCGTGTCAGCGTATCGGGTTATCCGCCATTTGCGCAGATTGCCGGGCATGCGCTGAACAGTATCTTTGTCGATAGTTTGGACGTGGATTTGGAGCGTTTGCTGCGTATTAATGAAACCTTAAAACTGATTCCTCCGGCAGCATTCAAAGAAAAAAATATTTCATTGCGGCCCGTCGAAGCAATGATGATCGCGCCTAGCGAAGGTATCAATGAGATCGCGCAAAAATATGCGAGTACTTTACCTTGGATTATGCGTTACTTATATCGTGCGATCGGTGCGATGGGGCCGAATGGGTCGACCTTACTGAGTTACGTGCTGTTTGAAATGGCTTTTTGCCATGATTTAATCGAATTGGGTTATAACGATACGCTTCAGCAGAAAACGGAATTGCTGAAATTTATCGGAATTCAGGATAGCGAGAACCGGGCGGAACGCTCGTAGCATTTCCCATACTTAATTAAATATTTCTTAGGAAAGTTGATGGCATTTGATAGTCCGCAGTTTTGGTTAGCCGTGCTGCAAATTATTGCGATTGATATCGTTTTAGGTGGCGACAATGCGGTAGTCATTGCGTTGGCTTGCAGACGCTTACCGGATAAGCAGCGCAAGCTCGGGATTTTCTGGGGTGTCGCAGGTGCAATTGTGCTGCGTGTTGTGCTGATCTTTTTTGCATTGAATCTGCTAACCATTCCTTATCTGAAGGTTGCGGGCGCGGCATTGCTGGTTTGGATTGGTATCAAGCTATTACAGCCTGAATCGGAAGGCAGTCACGAAGTAGACGCCAGCACCACGCTGCTGGGCGCTATCAAAACGATTATCGTCGCGGATGCGGTGATGAGTCTTGATAATGTGATTGCCATTGCGGGGGCGGCAAAGGACGAAATCAGCTTGGTGATTTTTGGATTGGTGATCAGCGTACCGATCATCGTTTGGGGTAGTCAACTGGTAATGAGGGTCATGGATCGATATCCGGTCACGATTGCAATCGGTGCAGGGTTGCTGGGGTGGATTGCGGGCGATATGGCGGTAACCGATGTGGTTACCAAGGAATGGGTTGATGTGAATGCGAATTTTCTGCACTGGATCGCTCCCGCTGCCATGGCAATCGTGGTAATTGCCGCCGGTAAAACGCTGGCCGCTCGTAAGCGGGCTGAAGCGAGACCGATCGTTGATCTGGCCGATGAAGACAATTCCAGGCAATAACCTGGATAGATAAATAGAGGATATCATGCTGAAAATACTGTTGCCTGTTGATGGCTCTGAATGCTCGAAAAAAGCTGTAGCTGATTTTATTCAATTGCTCGATTGGTACAAGGAAATACCGGAGTTTCATCTGCTTAATGTTCAATATCCGCTCGATGGAAATGTGTCATTATTCATCAATCAAGCGGATATCAAGCAATATCATCAAGAGGAAGGCTTGAAAAACCTGCATGAAGCTCGCGACATATTGGATCAGGCCGGGATTGCTTACCAGTTTCATATTACGGTGGGTGATCCGGCTGAGATGATCGTGCGATTTGCCACCGAAAAGCAATATGATCTGATCGTAATGGGGCCACGCGGTAGAGGTGGTTTAAAAGGATTACTTTTGGGGTCCGTGACCAGCAAAGTGATGCAGCTGTCGCAGATACCCGTCTTACTGGTTAAATAATTCTTTCTCTGGGCTAGTCCGTTGAAACTGAGAATTTTGGGATGCAGCGGCGGTATCGGCGGTGGGGCGCAAACCACGGCGATGCTACTGGATAACGATATCCTGATTGACGCCGGGACGGGGGTCGGAAATCTGAGTGTCGAAGAGATGACCAAGATTGATCACGTTTTTGTGACGCACGCACATTTGGATCATGTGGCTTTCATTCCTTTTCTGGTGGATACGGTCGGTTCATTACGCACGAAACCGTTGACCGTTCATGCCATTCAAGCGACGCTGACGGTACTGCAGAAACATTTATTTAATTGGCACTTATGGCCGGATTTCACAAAAATTCCGGATGCGGATTTCCCTTATATGCGCTATGAAGCGCTATTGCCGGGACAAGCTGTCGCTCTGAATGGCCGGAAAATCATACCGCTTCCGGCGAATCACACTGTTCCGGCAGTAGGTTATCAATTGGATTCCGGTCATGCCAGCCTTGTTTTTACCGGCGATACCACCACACATGACGCATTCTGGCCGATCGTGAATAAAATCTCGAATTTAAAGTATTTGATCATTGAATCCGCTTTTTGTAATGAAAAAAGAGCAATCGCCATCCGATCCAAACATCTTTGTCCCAGTTTATTGATGGAAGAATTGGAAAAGCTGGAGGGTGAAGCGGAAATTTTAATTTCACATTTAAAGCCCGGCGAAGCGGATATCACCATGAACGAAATCCGGCAATGCCTGGCAAGATTTCATCCGAGACGATTGGAAAACAATCAATCACTTGAATTTTAGGAAGCGATTTTATGAGTACACCTGCACCAACGCTGCTTAAACAAAAAAATATCCCCAATAGCATTCCTGCACAGGATTTCTCCAAAAACCTGCAAGCAGTGATCGCTAAGATTCAGGCCGCGAACAATGTTGATGAAATCATGGTGGAGGCGAGTAAAGATATCCGTGCGCTGTTTAATGCGGATCGGTTAACGATTTATGCATTGAGCGACGATAAATCGTTCTTCATCACGCGGGTAAAAACCGGAATTGATACTTTTCAGGACCTGAAAATTCCGGTAACAGAAACCAGTATCATGGGGCATGCCGGTCTGCAAAAGAAAACGCTCAATATCGAAGATGTTTACAACAAAAGTGAATTGAAGCGTATTGATGCGCAACTGGTTTTTTCCAATGAAGCCGACAAACGTACCGGCTATCGAACCAAGCAAATGCTGGTTGCGCCAATATTGAACCAGGAAAACCAAGCATTGATAGGCATTGTTCAGGCAATCAATCATAAAAGCAATCAAGCCTTTCCGTCTGAGATTGTGCAAGGTGTCACCGAAATTTGCCGTGCGGTTTCGGGCGCTCTTAAACAGCCGGAAAAACCCGCGCAACTGCTGAAATCGAAATATGATTATCTGGTGCTGGATGCAACAATTTCCGCGGCGGAACTGGAACTGGCCGCCCGCTCGGCACGCAAAAAGGGGTGCGATCTGGAAGATATCCTGCTCGATGAATTTCAGATCGGATTGCCGGTTATTGGAAAAGCGCTTGCTTCTTTCTTCGCGGTGAAATACGAGCCTTTTAAAGCTGATCGTGTAAAACCGGCGGAACTGCTGAAAAATCTAAAAAGGGATTATGTCGAAAGTAACGCGATTCTGCCGATTGACGACACCAAAGATGGCTTGGTGATTTTAACGCTGGACCCCGAGCGCGTTAAAACACAGCGCATTGCCAATACTATTTTTCCGAAAAATAAAATTATCTATACCGTCACCACCAAACGGGAATTTGATGAAACGGTGAAGCAATTTTATGGCGGCGACGAAATCGATTCGGGCGATATCAATGAGATGCTCGTCGGTCTTCAAGGGGAATCGATTGATACCGAAGAAACTGATAACGACAAAGAAGAGTCTTCTGCGGCTTCCGACAACGAATTAGTCAAGCTCGTCAATAAAATCATCATCGATGCTTATAAACAGGGAGTCTCGGATATTCATATCGAGCCTTTTCCCGGCAAGGAAAAAACCAAAATCCGTTTCCGCAAGGATGGTTCGCTGATGCCTTATATCGAGATTCCAGCCGGCTACCGGAATCCGCTGGTTACGCGGATCAAGATCATGTGCGATCTGGATATATCGGAGAAGCGCAAACCGCAGGACGGCAAAATCAAGTTCAAGAAGTTCGCGCCGCTGGATATCGAGTTGCGGGTGGCGACGATTCCATCGGCGGGCGGCATGGAGGACGTGGTGATGCGGATTCTGGCCGCGGGCGAGCCGATTCCATTGGAAAACATGGGGTTTACAGCGCATAACCTGAAGGAGCTGAAAAGTATCATCAGCAAACCTTATGGCTTATTTTTTGTGTGCGGCCCGACCGGCTCCGGTAAAACGACGACGCTGCATTCCGTTTTAAAATATCTGAATCAGAACGATACCAAGATCTGGACGGCGGAAGATCCGGTGGAGATCACCCAGAAAGGTTTGCGGCAGGTGCAGATCAACGTCAAAGCGGGACTCACTTTTCCGGTCATCATGCGTTCCTTTCTGCGGGCGGATCCGGATATCATCATGGTCGGCGAGATGCGCGACAAGGAAACCACCAGCATCGGCATTGAAGCATCATTGACCGGTCACCTGGTTTTGGCGACATTGCATACCAACAGCGCGCCGGAATCGGTGATCCGTTTGCTGGATATGGGCATGGATCCGTTTAACTTTGCCGATGCGCTGCTCGGAGTCTTGGCGCAACGGTTGGCGAAGCGGCTATGCAAACATTGCAAGGAATCCTACGTCGCCAGCGAGCAGGAAATCGATACTCTGTTAGACGAGTATTGTGTGGAACTGAGAAATATCGATCGTTTCAAAGCCGATCCCGAGACCGCACTTCGTGAAATTCGCGAGCAGTGGATCCAACAATACGGTGACGATCAAGGCCAGATTACGCTCTACAAGGCCGTCGGTTGTGATGAGTGCGTCGGTACCGGTTATGCCGGACGGGTCGGATTGCACGAGCTGATGACTGCGACCGATGCGCTCAAGAAGAATATTCAGGAACGAGCGCGCGTGGCGGAGATGCTGGTGACCGCATTGGGAGACGGCATGCGTACGCTCAAGCAAGACGGCATTGAAAAGGTTCTGCAGGGTATTACTGATATGCATCAAGTGCGAGTGGTTTGTATCAAATAAAAAAAACCGCCCACAATAGGCGGTTTTTTATTTAGAACCTAATTATGCTTTAGCATATTGCACCTGCAGCACGAGTACGGCAGGTACTTGCTGCATTTACTGTCCATGTAACTTTTCCTTGAGCGTCGACGGCGGGCGTTAGAATATAAGTTTCACTATTCAATCCTTGAACCGCTGTGGCAGTAGCTGTAATTTGACCAGCGGCCGTAACAACGACACCATTTAAGAAAGTACTAGCTACAGGAGCTGCCGGTATCAATCCAAAAGCACCAAAAGCAACGTTTTGTATTGCAGGGCCGCCCGCATTAAAGCAGTTACCTTCTTGTACACATACTTCAATACCGGCTTTAATGCCTGCTGTTGCATTAATTACCTCTGTATATTTTGCCTTTAATGCGTAATTCTGATAAGCAGGCACCGCTACCGCAGCCAGAATACCAATAATGGCTACAACAATCATTAACTCGATCAGGGTAAAACCTTTTTGTACGTTTTGCATTTGCAGTTCTCCTTTTTGGTTGTGAGTAGGACACACCCGATGTGTGTGTATTGAATCGATAGCAGAATTCGTGCCAAAATTTAGAAAAAATAATTTCTATTTAATATTCAATGGTTATCAGTTGTATTTCAAGTAATTTATGATTAGTTTAGATATTAAGATCAGCTTAAATTCATCGCTGAGTGAAAAGTATATTTAATACAATGCATTAGTTTCCAAAAACTTCTTTCCATAGCGCCAGTACCGCTTTGCGATCCTCTTTCAAAGGGCTGTCTTCAACCCGGGTGAATTTTTGTGCTTGGCTATCCACCGGCGCACTGCCGGCCATATCCGCTTCGCCATTCAAACGCTGCCGGTGCTGGATGCGCCGGAATTCGCGATAGGCCGAGCGTGCTTTTTCCGCAGTGATTTTTTCTATGAGTCCCAGCTCCCCCGCAAGTTTTAAAAGCGCGATATTCCCGATGTTGCCGGTGAGTTCCGGATACTGATTCGAGTAGCCGAGTACCAGATATTGCACGATAAACTCGACGTCTATGATACCGCCGCGATCATGCTTGATGTCAAACAACGCTGTCGGATTGGGGTGCGCTTCCAGCATCTTTTCACGCATTTTCAATATTTCCTGTTTAAGTCCGGTCAGGTTGCGTTGCTTGCACAAAATTTCTTTTCGCGTCTGCTCAAAAACATCACCGACGTGCGGATCGCCGACAACGAATCGAGCACGGGTCAGCGCTTGATGCTCCCATACCCAGGCTTGTTGATGCTGATATTGCGCGAATGCTTCCATCGAGCTGACCAGCAAGCCGGAAGCGCCGTTCGGGCGCAGACGCAGATCGGTTTCATACAGAAGTCCGGCGGATGTGTGGCGGGTCAGCCAGGCGTTGATGCTTTGTCCGAGTTTGGTATAGATTTCCGCTGCGTCGGGATGGTCATCGTCGTATAGAAATACCATGTCGAGATCGGATGCGTAGCCGAGTTCCTTGCCTCCCAGTTTGCCGTAACCGATCACTGCAAAAGCTGGGTTTTCACGGTGGCGTTTCTTCAAACCGGACCAGGCAAGATTCAGCACATTGTCCAGTACCAGATCGGCCAATGCGGTCAGATGATCACTCAACGTTTCCAATTGCAAGGAACCTTCGAGATCGGTAACCAGCAGGCGGAATACTTGCGCATGCTGGAAGTGCCGCAAAACGTCCATTTGCCATTCGATCACGTCATTTTTCGGATTGTTGACATGATTCAATTGGTAGATCAATTCGTTATTGAGTACTTTCCAATCCGGAACCGGATGCGGTTCAGCTTGGCGCAACAATTCATCCAGCAGGATCGGGTGACGCCCCAGATAATCGCTTGCCCATTGACTGATGGAGGCGATTTCCGCGACGCGCTGCAAGGTATGTGGATGCTCCAGCAGCAACGCCAAGTAAGAAGATTGGGTGCTGATTTTTTCGAGTAATTGCAGCATGCGTTCCAGCGTGATGTCGACCGGCGGATGTTCCGAAGCGGTTTCAATGAGCATGGGTATCAACGTAATGATTTGTTGCTGGCTCGATTCGGCGAGATGCTGATAGGCATTATCTTGATAAAACGAGCGGATCCGTTCCGAGATTTTTTCGGGTTCGGTAAAACCCATGGTACTCAATTGCGTTGCGGCGGCTTCCGTTTGCGAGGTATCGTGCGCTTCGGCTTGCCATAAATAGGCCAGCATGTCATGCGAGGGAGATTTCCGGGGTGTGGCAAAAATGAGCTCAAAGTGACGCGTTACGTCACTCCGGTGTCTGTCCAATTGTTGCATGAACCGCTCGTAGCCGCTGAAGCCCATCGCGCTGGCGATGCGTTGTTGATCCTCGGGATTCAATGGCAAGGTTTGAGTTTGCTGGTCATCCAGATATTGCAAGCGGTGTTCGAGTTTCCGTAAGAAGCAATAAGCCCCGATAAGCTCGGATACCGCTTGTTTCGGTAATTGCTGTTTTTTTTGAAGCCGTTGCAGAACGCCGAGGGTAGGACGGATGCATAAATCGACATCCCGCCCGCCGCGGATTAATTGGAAAACTTGTGTGATAAATTCGATTTCGCGGATACCGCCCGGTCCCAATTTGATATTGTCGTGCAGTTCGCGGCGTTCGACTTCCTTGCGCAGTTGCGCGTGGAGGCGGCGCATTGATTCGTATGCATTAAAATCCAGATACTTGCGGAATACGAAGGGTCTGACAATTTGTTCCATCAAAATGGATTCGCTATCGATGCCGCCGGCGATCACGCGTCCCTTGATCCAGGCATGGCGTTCCCATTCCCGGCCTTGCTTGATGAAATATTCCTCCAGCATCGGGAAGCTGATGGCTAAAGGACTGTTTTCTCCATGCGGGCGGAGCCGCATATCAACCCGGAATACATAACCGTCCGCGGTAAAATCATTGAGACTGGCGATTAACTTGCGTCCGAGGCGCGCGAAGAATTCGTGATTCGAAATGGATTTGGCGCCATCGGTTTCACCATCTTCCGGATATACGAAGATCAAATCGACGTCGGATGAGACATTCAATTCTCCGCCGCCGAGTTTGCCCATGGCGACCACCAGCAGATGCTGAACCGAATGACTGTTTTCACCCCGTGGCGATCCGAAACGGTGCGGTTGTGTAAGCCACATTTCGTGGAATTTGAGAGCGCAATTGATCGTGACCTCGGCCAGATCGGTCATGCAGGTCATTACTTCCGCTAAATCCGCTTGGCCGCTGATATCCCGGATCGCCAATCGAAGGATGACTTGTTTGCGTAGATCCCGTAATACGGTATTTAAGCTTTCTTCGTCCGCGATTTGTACGGATTTCAATTCGAGATGATCTTGCATTTCTTTTCTATCGAAAGGGGAATGCAGATTTTCCAACAAGGCGGTTTTTCGGACCGGCTCGCTATCCAATAACCGCTGCGCATAGCGGCTGGCCGGCAGTGCGGCGGCAAGAATGGCTTCCGGCGAGTGATCGTGATGTCTCATAGACCGTCATGAGCAATAAAATAATCAATAAGCTTACAGGAAAGTGACGGTTGGCATGGTGAATAAAACGAAATAGAACGTTTTCCTACTTAAATGCTAGAATCCGGGTTGGGTAACACCGATTCGGTACCGTGCATAATGCATATACTGGAAACTATTGATAATTGAATTTATTTTTAGAATATCCGTCGCGATATTTTTTTAAATTATTTTTCGAAAATTTGAGTCAGAGCCAGAGAAGCATGTTGAAAAATACAGTTAAAAGCGATCCATCGAAGGTTGATAAAGACGCCGGTAAGGGGTTCTGTGTGGCCGCAATACAAATGGCTTCGGGTCCGAGCGTATCCGCCAATCTCGAAGAAGCTGCGCGGTTGATCGAAGACGCAGTTGGCCGTGGTGCCAAATTGGTTGTGCTGCCTGAATATTTTTGCATCATGGGCATGAAGGATACCGATAAACTGGCGGTGCGGGAGCAGCCGGGCGAAGGACAAATTCAGAAATTTCTAAGTGACACCGCAAGACGTTTAGGAATCTGGCTGGTGGGGGGGTCGGTGCCGCTGGCGTCGCCGGATCCTGATAAAGTTTATAATAGCTGTCTGGTCTATGCGGATGACGGCCAGCAAGTAGCCCGTTACGACAAAATTCATTTGTTCGGTTTGCAACTGGGGCATGAACGTTATGCTGAGGAAAAAACCATCAAGGCGGGGGATAAAGTAGTCACGGTAAACTCCCCTTTCGGGCGAATCGGCTTGTCGATATGCTACGATCTGCGGTTTCCGGAATTGTTCCGGCTGATGGATAAAGTTGATATTATCCTGGCGCCAGCGGCATTTACAGCGATTACCGGAAAGGCGCATTGGGAAGTTCTGGTGCGCGCGCGCGCCGTCGAAAACATGGCGTATGTTATTGCGCCAGGACAAGGCGGTTATCATGTGAATGGGCGGGAAACCAATGGCGATAGCATGATTGTCGATCCGTGGGGAGTAGTGATCGAACGCTTGCCGCGCGGTTCCGGCGCGGTTGTGGCGACGATCGACCCCGATTATCAATCGAGTTTGCGAGCCAATCTGCCCGCGCTGGATCATCGGATTTTACAACCCTGCTAAGCGTAAAGATTCGGTATCATGAGCAATTTATTTGCGGTTGCAGCTAGACTATTTGAATTACAATTATGAACATTGACGGTAGCACTGAAAATAGAGATTTTATGGCGATTGCCAATCGCAGCTTGCTAATGCCTTACGATTTGGATGCCTCGGGCTTGCAGCAAGTGATGGCGCAGTTATTGTCTCATCGGATCGATTACGCGGATCTCTATTTTCAATATAGCCGCTCTGAAGGCTGGATGCTGGAAGAAGGTATCGTGAAGTCGGGTAGTTTCAATATCGACCAAGGGGTTGGCGTTCGTGCGGTTTGCGGTGAGAAAACCGGTTTTGCCTATTCCGATGATATCAGCATGCCGGCGCTGGTGTCAGCCGCCCAAGCGACACGCGCAATTGCGAGCCAAGGACGTTCGCATGCGGTTCAAATAGCAAAGCGGAACGCGCTGGATCAACGGACGCAGTTATATTTGCCTGAAGATCCGATCGCGAGCCTGAAGGACGCAGAAAAAGTAGCATTATTGGAAAAGGTGGAACGTTTTACCCGGCAGCTCGATCCCAGGATTACGCAAGTGGTTGCGTCGCTGGCGGGTGAGTACGAAGTCATTCTGATCGCTCGAAGCGACGGCATGCTGGCAGCCGATGTCAGGCCTTTGGTCCGGTTGTCGTTGCAGGTAATCGCCGAAGAAAAAGGCCGGCGTGAGCAAGGGGTGGCTGGCGGCGGGGGGCGCTTCGGCTATGAATATTTTACTGATGAAATTTTGCAGGGCTACGCCAGGGAAGCGGTTCATCAGGCAGTGGTCAATTTGGATGCGCGTCCGGCGCCCGCCGGCACGATGACGGTCGTGTTGGGTAGCGGTTGGCCCGGGATACTGCTGCACGAAGCGATTGGCCACGGATTGGAAGGTGACTTTAACCGCAAGGAAAGTTCGGCATTTTCCGGGCGTGTTGGGCAGCGCGTGGCGGCACCCGGCGTTACCGTGGTCGACGACGGCACCATTCCCCGGCGGCGCGGATCGTTGAATATCGATGACGAAGGCAATCCGACGCAATGTACGGTATTGATAGAAGATGGCATACTGCGAGGCTATTTGCAGGACAGTTTAAATGCCCGGCTGATGGATTTGCCGGTCACCGGCAATGGCCGGAGAGAATCTTTCGCACATATCCCGATGCCACGTATGACCAACACTTATATGTTGAACGGCGATAAAGATCCCGCTGAGATTATCGCGTCGGTGAAACATGGATTGTATGCGGCCAATTTCGGCGGTGGTCAGGTTGACATTACCAGCGGGAAATTTGTTTTTTCGGCTGCGGAAGCCTATATGATTGAAGACGGCAAAATTACTTACCCGGTTAAAGGCGCTACTTTAATTGGTAACGGCCCAGATGTGTTGACCCGGGTTTCCATGATCGGGAATGATATGCTGCTGGATCCGGGGGTGGGCACCTGCGGCAAAGAAGGTCAAAGTGTGCCGGTCGGCGTCGGGCAGCCAACCTTGCGCGTCGACGGCCTGACAGTGGGCGGGACGGGGATTTAAAGTAGCAAGGATAATGCCTTGTTTTCGTAACGTTCTGTTTTTTGATGAGACAATGAAGCTTTTAAGTGTTATTTTCTATAATTTTTTTTGAAATTGATATTAGGATGTAATTAGCATGAGTGTAGAACTGACCGGTGCTGAAATTACCATACGGTGCCTGCAAGAAGAGGGGGTGCAGTGTATTTTCGGCTATCCTGGCGGCGCAGTGTTATTTATTTACGATGAGCTGTTCAAGCAAGATAAGGTTCGTCACATTTTAGTCCGTCATGAGCAAGCCGCACTCCATGCGGCGGATGGTTATGCGCGTTCCAGCAATAAAGTAGGTGTCGCGCTTGTTACTTCCGGTCCAGGTGTTACCAATGCGGTGACCGGGATCGCGACTGCCTACATGGATTCAATTCCGATGGTCATCATTAGCGGTCAAGTGCCGACCAGTGCTATCGGTTTGGATGCATTCCAGGAAGTTGATACGGTGGGTATTACACGCCCTTGTGTGAAACATAATTTCCTGGTCAAGGACGTGACCGAGCTGGCACAAACCATTAAAAAGGCTTTTTATATTGCCTCGACCGGACGTCCTGGCCCTGTACTCGTTGATATTCCAAAGGACGTTTCACAACAGAAAACCAAGTTTGTATATCCGGACAAGATCACGATGCGCTCTTATAACCCGGTGGTAAAGGGACACGCCAGGCAGATCAAGAAAGCAGCGGAATTGATATTGAGCGCCAAGCGTCCGATGATTTATACCGGTGGTGGTGTGATATTGAGTGATGCTGCGGCACAATTGACCGAGTTAACGCAATTGCTGAATTTTCCTTGTACCAATACTTTAATGGGATTGGGCGGTTACCCGGGTACCGATAAGCAATCCTTGGGTATGCTGGGCATGCACGGCACTTATGAAGCGAATATGGCGATGCAATATTGCGATGTGCTGGTGGCGGTCGGTGCCCGGTTTGACGATCGCGTGATCGGAAATCCCAAGCATTTTTACAATGAAAACAGGAAAATTGTCCATATCGATATCGACCCTTCATCGATTTCCAAACGTGTGAAAGTGGATGTTCCGATTGTCGGCGATGTTCAGGATGTGTTGAAGGAATTAATAAAATTACTGAAATCCGAGAATGCAAAACCCGATCAGGCGGCATTGAAGGATTGGTGGAAACAGATAGACCTTTGGCGCGAACGGGATTGCTTGAAATTCGACCGTGATAGCAAAATTATTAAACCGCAAATGGTTGTTGAGAAACTATTTGATGTGACTAAAGGGGATGCATTCGTTACTTCGGATGTCGGGCAGCATCAAATGTGGGCTGCGCAGTTTTACAAATTTGATAAGCCGCGCCGCTGGATCAATTCCGGCGGGCTAGGCACCATGGGATTCGGCATGCCGGCGGCAATGGGGGTGCAATTGGCTAATCCAAAAGGGAAAGTAGCCTGCGTCACTGGTGAAGCGAGTATCCAGATGTGTATTCAGGAACTGTCAACCTGCAAGCAGTATCGCTTACCGCTAAAAATTGTCAACTTAAACAACCGCTACATGGGCATGGTTAGACAGTGGCAAGAATTTTTCCACGGCAATCGTTACGCGGAGTCTTATATGGATGCGTTGCCTGATTTTATTAAACTGGCTGAAAGTTATGGACACGTCGGGATGCGCATTGAGAAGCCGGAAGACATTGAAGGTGCATTAAAAGAGGCTTTTAAGCTCAAAGATCAATTAGTATTTTTGGATTTCATTACTGATCAGACCGAAAATGTTTTTCCAATGGTGCCAGGCGGTAAAGGGCTTTCTGAGATGATTCTGGTGTGATCAAATGCGACATATAATTTCTTTATTAATGGAAAACGAAGCAGGGGCGTTATCCCGCGTGGCAGGTCTGTTTTCGGCGCGTGGCTATAATATTGAATCACTGTCTGTGGCACCGACAGAAGATCCGACGCTGTCTCGCATGACGCTGGTCACAGTAGGGTCCGATGATGTTGTCGAGCAAGTGACGAAGCAATTAAACAAATTGATTGAAGTAGTCAAGATTATTGACTTGAATGACGGCAACCATATCGAACGAGAGCTGATGCTGGTAAAAGTGCGCGCAACCGGACCCGATCGAGAAGAAATCAAACGGCTATCCGAAATTTTCCGCGGCTCCATCATTGATGTTACAGATAAATCCTTCACGATCGAATTGACGGGCACGAGTGCAAAGCTGGATGCGTTTCTTGAAGCTGTCAGCAAGAGCGCTGTCCTGGAAACTGTGCGCACGGGTGCATCGGGTATAGGGCGCGGTGAATGGATTTTAAAGGTATAATTCGTTTTTGCAGATTAATCCGGGCCTTGAAAGCTTAAATCCACAGTGGCCCACAGTGTTTATTTTGTTAACGAGCAGTTTCTTATTGGCTTGTTTCTATCCAACATTTGTATAAAAGGAAAATAATGAAAGTTTTTTACGATAAAGACGCAGATTTGTCTCTTATTAAAGGAAAGAAAGTTACGATCGTGGGTTACGGCTCTCAGGGGCATGCTCATGCGAATAATTTAAGCGAGTCTGGCGTCAAGGTTACGGTCGGTCTACGGAAGGATGGCGCGTCTTGGGCTAAAGCAGAGAAAGCGGGATTGAAAGTCAAAGACGTAGCCGATGCAGTTAAAGGAGCCGATGTCGTAATGGTTTTATTGCCCGATGAGCAAATTGCTTCGGTATATAAGAAAGAAATCGAGCCGGCTTTGAAAAAAGGCGCCACCTTGGCGTTTGCTCACGGTTTCAATATCCACTACGGGCAAGTAGCGCCGCGAGAAGATCTGGATGTCATCATGATTGCTCCGAAAGGCCCGGGGCATTTGGTGCGTTCGACCTATCTGCAAGGGGGGGGAGTGCCGTCACTGATCGCGGTCCACCAGAATAAATCGGGTAAAGCACGGGATTTGGCTTTGTCGTATGCAGCGGCTAATGGCGGTACGCGTGGCGGGGTGATTGAAACGACGTTTAAGGAAGAAACCGAAACTGATTTGTTTGGTGAACAAGTGGTATTGTGCGGTGGTTTAACTGCATTGATTCAAGCCGGTTTTGAAACATTGGTCGAAGCTGGTTATGCACCGGAAATGGCCTATTTTGAATGCTTGCACGAAGTAAAATTAATCGTCGATCTCATCTATGAAGGTGGAATTGCGAATATGCGCTATTCAATTTCCAATAACGCGGAATATGGTGATGTGTCGCGCGGACCGAGAATAATCACCGAGCAGACACGTGAAGAAATGCGGGCAATTTTACGGCAGATTCAAACCGGAGAATATGCCCGTGAATTTATTTTGGAGAACCAGGCGGGAGCGCCAGTTCTCAAGTCAAGCCGCCGTCTCGCATCCGAACATCCGATTGAGCAAGTGGGTGCGAAGTTGCGCGATATGATGCCTTGGATCAAGAAGAATAAACTGGTTGATCAAGGAAAGAATTAGGATTATTCATTCGAATTAATTTTTCACATTCATTAAGTTTCTGGCGCAGTTCATTTCATGACTAACTATCCTTACCCTATCATCGCACGCGAAGGTTGGCTGCATATCCTGATTGCGTTTACGGCGGCGATCAGTGTGACCTTTTTTGTTGACTGGTATTGGGCAATACCATTCTGGGTGATTGCCATTTTTGTATTACAGTTTTTTCGAGACCCGCCGCGGGAAGTGCCGGTTGTTCTAAATGCTGTTTTGGCGCCTGCTGATGGGCGGATAGTGGCCGTTGAGAAAACACAAGATCCTTTTCTAGACAGAGAAGCGGTTAAAATCAGCGTATTCATGAATGTCTTTAACGTGCATTCCAATCGTAGCCCGATTGATGGTGAAGTATGCAACAAGTGGTATTTCCCAGGAAAATTTATTAATGCCGATTTGCCTAAAGCGTCACTGGAGAATGAGCGCAATGCGTTATGGATTAAAGCCGATAATGGCGCGGATGTGACTTGTGTGCAAGTTGCCGGTTTGATTGCAAAACGGATAATTTGCCATGCTTCCTTGGGTGATCATTTGGCGAAGGGGCAACGCTTCGGGTTTATTCGATTTGGATCGAGAGTGGATGTATATTTACCGCTGAATACCAAAGTGAATGTCAATATCGGCGATAAAGTCTTTGCGACAACATCCATATTGGCAGAATTTCGTGAAGAAACAAACGCAACTGGCTGAAAAAATAAATTCTTTGCGCGTCTGAGGCTATTTCTGCAGCATTAAGCATTGTTGGCATGGGTACTCTGAGGAAAACTAACGTGAGCATGGCCAGTCTGAATTTTATTTTTACTACTGTGTTTTCAAGGCAGCCGAATGCCCATAACACCTGATTTACTGCCTGAGCGCGCTATAGTCAAATCCCGGCTCCGCCGGCGCGGTATCTATCTGTTACCCAATTTGTTTACGACGGCTGCATTATTTGCCGGGTTTTATGCGATTGTGCAGGCAATGAACGGGAATTTTGAATATTCTGCGATTGCTGTTTTTATTGCCATGGTGCTGGATGGACTGGATGGTCGTGTGGCGCGGCTGACTGGAACTCAAAGCGAGTTTGGCGCTGAATACGATAGCATGTCTGACATGGTTTCATTCGGGGTTGCGCCTGCATTGATCGTTTATGAGTGGGCGCTTAAGGAGATGGGCCAATGGGGCTGGATTATCGCATTTATTTACTGTGCTTGCGCGGCACTGCGGTTAGCCCGTTTCAATACCAATATTGAAGTAATTGATAAACGTTTCTTCCAAGGATTACCCAGCCCGGCTGCTGCGGCGTTGATAGCAGGATTAGTATGGGTTATGTTGAACTTTGATATTCAAGGGAGCGATATCAAATGGCTGGCAAGTATCGTAACGCTGTTTGCGGCATTAACGATGGTGAGTAATATCCCTTACTATAGTGGTAAGGAGATAAACTTGCGGCGCCGGGTGCCTTTTTTCACAGTCTTGTTGCTGGTACTGTTCTTTTTTGTGCTGATTCCCAGCCATCCGCCTTTGGTATTATTTATTCTATTTGCTGTTTATGCATTCTCGGGTTATTTCATTAAATTATGGCGTTTTGGTAGGAGCAAGAAAAATCCGGAAGGATCTAATCGCTAACATCTATTGCACAATAAGAAAAAAAATTTTATAGTCGCTTTCATGATGTATCTAACTGACAATTCCTCCTTATTTGATTTTCCTTCTTTTCCGATAAAAAAACTATCGGTGCCGTTATTGCGCCTTGCGCGCTAAATTTCTATCCTTACTTCACTTCTTCCTTATAAAATTCGAGCAACGAATTTTGTTATTCTTTTAGATTTCTTCCTCAAGTGGAGAGCATGATGCAAGATCATTTAATTATTTTTGATACAACGCTGCGTGATGGTGAGCAAAGTCCCGGCGCTTCTATGACAAGAGAAGAGAAAGTGCGCATTGCCTGGCAGTTGGAGCGGATGGGAGTGGATGTCATAGAAGCGGGTTTTCCGGCCGCTTCCAATGGCGATTTTGAAGCTGTCAAAGCGGTCGCGGATACGGTCAAAGAAAGTGTGGTATGTGGTTTAGCCCGTGCGATTGAATCGGATATTCAACGCGCAGGTGAAGCGCTTAGAGGTGCGCAATCAGCACGAATTCATACGTTTATTGCAACGTCTCCCATTCATATGAAGAATAAACTGCGGATGTCTCCGGATCAGGTGCTCGCGCAAGCTGTAAAAGCCGTCAAATGGGCGCGCCAATACACCGATAACATCGAATTTTCACCGGAAGATGCAGGGCGTTCGGAAATTGATTTCTTGTGCAAGATTCTGGAAGCGGTTATCGACGCCGGTGCGACTACGCTTAATATTCCGGATACAGTCGGTTACACCATGCCAGAGCAGTTCGGTAAGCTCATTCGCAATTTACGTGAACGTATTCCGAATTCCGATAAGGCGATTTTTTCGGTGCATTGTCATAACGATCTAGGGTTGGCAGTGGCCAATTCACTGGCTGCCGTAATGAATGGCGCGCGGCAGGTTGAGTGTACGATCAATGGTTTGGGTGAGAGAGCTGGAAATGCTGCACTGGAAGAAATTGTTATGGCTGTCCGCACGCGCCAGGATTTTTTTCCTTGCGACACCAAGATCGATGCTACGCATATTGTTTCGGCCAGCAAGCTGGTTTCAGGTATTACCGGTTTTCCTGTGCAACCGAATAAAGCGATTGTCGGTGCAAATGCCTTTGCACACGAATCGGGTATTCATCAAGATGGTGTGTTGAAGCATCGCGAAACATACGAAATCATGCGGGCGCAAGATGTGGGCTGGAATGCTAATAAGTTATTGCTGGGAAAACATTCCGGCCGGAATGCATTTCGCAGCAGATTGATGGAATTGGGAATTGAGCTGGAATCCGAAGAAATGCTCAACAACATGTTTATGCGCTTCAAGGAATTGGCGGATAAGAAGCATGAAATATTCGATGAGGATCTGCATGCGCTGGCTTCGGAAGAAGAACTGGTATTGCATGAATGTTACCGGCTGATATCGCTGACCATCCATTGTGAGACGGGTGAAATACCTTATGCGCAGATCGTGATTTCCGACAATGGCAATGAAATGCGTGCTGAATCTCAAGGAAGCGGGCCGGTAGACGCAACCTTCCGGGCGATCGAAAAATTGCTGACGAGCGGCGCCGAACTTCAATTGTTTTCGGTTAACAATATTACCAGCGGTACCGATGCGCAGGGTGAAGTGACGGTAAGACTGCGTAAGTCCGATCGTATCGTCAATGGCCATGGAGCGGATACGGATATCGTCGTTGCTTCAGCAAAAGCTTATTTAAGCGCGTTGAATAAGCTCTGTAGTAAATTGGAACGCGCGCATCCGCAAGTATAGTGTGAGGCAGGTTATGCGAAACTTGAGAAGGTTAATGCTGGCTTTTTGCGCATTGCTGCTGATACTGAGCGCCCCAGTACATGGGTTTCAATTTCAAGATACGACAGGAAAAATTCATAAGCTTGAAGATTACAAGGGGCGGTGGGTGCTGGTTAATTTTTGGGCAACCTGGTGTCCACCTTGTTTGAAAGAGATTCCCGATTTAATTTCGCTTTACAAAGATCGCGAGGACATCATGGTGATCGGTGTGGCGATGGATTCAGACGATCCGCGAACTGTTATGGAGTTCGTGCAGTCGATGTCTATCAGCTATCCGATTGTATTCGGTAACCGCCAGATCGCTTCTCAGCTGGATGACGTTTCACTTTTGCCCAGCACCTATTTTTACGACCCTGAAGGTAATCCCGCAGCACGTCAACAAGGCATTATTTCAAGGGAAAGCATAGAAAGCTTTATTGATTTGAAGTCACTCGGAAGAAAGTAACTTGGATTCGGAATAATCAGGTAAGAGTTTTGCTATTGCCGAGTGACTCACTATGAGGAGGTATAGCGCCAGGTAGTTTGCCATTTGTTAAAAACCAGTTGAGGATATGATGCAGCGCCCAAGCTGCCGTTGTATCTTCCGAGCGCGCGGAAATAGTCGCCTTTTTCTTTATCTAGGTAATGGCGCAAAATTGTGCAGCCATAACGTAAATTAATGCGCAGATGAAATAAATTGTGATCTTGATGTCCGATAACACCAACCCAGAATGGCATCACTTGCATATAGCCGCGCGCACCGGCATGAGAAACGGCGTATTTCTTAAAGCCGCTTTCAACCTGGATGACGCTCAGTACTAATTGGGGATCCAACCCCGCGCGCGTTGCCTCATAGTACACGGTTCTTAAGAAAGCTTCGCGTTCGAGTAAGTCCGGAATGTATTTCTCCAAGCGGCGGCTCATGCTGATGAGCCAAGTGACGTTGTCAGCGACAGCCGCATACTCCGTGTACGAGGCAGCTTGGTCGCTTGTTTCATGAAGGATAATGGTTTGGGTGCTGGCGGCAAGCTGTTGGTAACGGGGATTATTGGCGCTGGCGATCCCGGAAAACAACACAATGAAGCTTATAAAGATTAGTTTGTGCATAACTTGGCGGTGATAAATGAAAAAATCTCATCAAGGGGTATGGCTTGTGAAGTCTCATCTCTACGGCCTTGATACTCAACAGTCGATTGCTGAAGTCCGCGTTCGCCGATCACGATTCTATGAGGAATGCCCATTAACTCGGTATCTGCAAACATGACTCCCGGGCGCTCGTTCCGGTCATCCAGCAAGACTTCAATGTGTGCGTCGATAAATTGATTGTATAGTTTCTCGACAATTTCCGCGACCAGGTTATTTTTATGCAACCCGATCGGGATAATGGCAAGCTGAAAAGGGGCCATGGCCAATGGAAAAATGATACCGTGCGCATCATGATTTTGCTCTATGGCGGCTGCGACAATACGCGATACGCCGATACCATAACAACCCATTTCCATATTTTTAATCTGCCCTGATTCGTCCAAATAAGTAGCCTTCATGAGTTCAGAATACTTGGTTCTTAATTGAAAAATGTGCCCCACTTCAATCCCGCGGCAGATTTCCAGAGTGCCTTTGCCATCGGGTGAGGCGTCGCCGGAAACGACATTTCTGATATCAAAAACATGTGCTGGCAGTTTGAGATCGCGATCAAAATTGACGTTGATGAAGTGGAAACCTTCGTCATTTGCGCCGCAGACAAAATTACTCATATTGAGCACAGCTTGATCGGCAATAACGCAAGTATCCAAACCTAGGGGACCAATATAGCCCGGCACTGTTCCCGTAACCTGCAGGATATCTTCTTCACTGGCCATTTGAAATCCCGATAAAAAAGGGATTTTCCTGACTTTTAATTCATTTAGCTGATGATCGCCGCGCAGCAGTAACAGATAAATTTGATCGTTGGCTTTTATCGCAAGCGTTTTGACCGTTTGTTCCAAAGGAATTTTCAAGAACTCCGCAACTTCCGCACAGGATTTTTTTCCGGGGGTCGCAATTTTTTTCATGACATCTGCTGCTTCATCTCGCCCTGTTAGAGAGAATAACGAGCTTGCCAGCTCTATATTGGCAGCGTAATCAGAGTCCGGGCAAAACGCAATGGCATCTTCACCGGAATCCGCTAATACGTGAAATTCATGAGAACCACTGCCGCCAATAGCACCGGTATCTGCGGCAACAGCCCGGAATTTCAATCCAAGGCGCGTGAAAATACGGCTGTAAGTTTCATGCATGCACTGGTAAGTTTGCATCAGACTATTTTCGTCGGTATGAAAGGAATATGCATCTTTCATGATGAATTCGCGTGCGCGCATGACTCCAAATCGCGGACGGATTTCATCGCGGAATTTGGTTTGTATTTGATAAAAAATTAGAGGCAGCTGGCGATAACTCTTGATTTCCCTACGTGCGATATCAGTAATAATTTCTTCATGAGTGGGGCCAAAACAAAAATCATGTTCATGCCGGTCTTTGATTTTAAGCATTTGTGGCCCGAAAACCTCCCATCGTCCACTTTCCTGCCATAATTCAGCGGGTTGTATCGCAGGCATCAGCACTTCAATGGCGCCGCTCCGATCCATTTCGTCCCGGATAATGTTTTCAATTTTTCGTAAAACTCTTAAACCCAAGGGCATCCATGTGTACAGCCCACTACCTAGCCGACGGATAAGTCCAGCGCGCAACATGAGCTGATGGCTGATCAACTCAGCTTCAGCAGGCGCTTCTTTTAACGTTGTAATAAAAAATTGCGAGACGCGCATGAGCGATTCCATATTATAATAAAAACAGCGGTGATTTTACCTTGAAACGCTTGGGAAAGTGGGCATTGAAAGATATATTGCGAGTATGCTGATCACTTTGCTAAAAGCAAATACTGCAAGATGCGGTTTTTGTTTTAGGGCACTTTTAATCTATAGTAAAGTATGAAAAAATCCACTCATTTATGGATCAAATGAATAATTCAAATGATCGATCGTAATGGATATCGTCCCAATGTTGGTATTATTCTCCTGAATTCGAAGAATGAAGTTTTCTGGGGTAAACGAATACGGCAGAATTCTTGGCAATTTCCCCAAGGTGGCATTAAATCAGGAGAAAGCCCTGAGCAAGCCATGTATCGGGAGTTAAGCGAAGAGATCGGGTTGCGCCCTAATCATGTCGAAATTATTGGGCGCACACGCGATTGGCTGCGGTATGAAGTGCCTGATCGCTGGATAAGACGCGAATGGCGTGGGAACTATAAAGGGCAAAAGCAAATCTGGTATCTCCTGCGCTTGATCGGACGTGATAGTGACGTTTCTTTGCGCCGGAGCGCGCATCCGGAGTTTGATGCATGGCGCTGGAATCAGTATTGGGTTGAATTGGATACGGTTGTCGAATTTAAGCGTAAAGTTTATAAACAAGCTTTAACAGAATTATCACGTTTGCTGAAGACGGACCCTTGCCAAAGCACTGACGGCGAGAATACTAATGTAACCAAGCAAACAAAGAAAATACTCACAGATCGGCTCGAAATTAACGAATAGTGAATCTGTTGAGGATTTGCAAAGATGCATTTATAGTTGACAGTTACTGAATTAAGTTTTTCAACTTTCTCTTGCAGAATTTCCAATTTTAGGTGTTTTATCAGGCGTAATCGGCTGCGCCATTACAGCCGTTTTTTCAATTATTTAAGGTAGGGAGAATACCGATGAAGACACGTACACTGGTTGCGTCACTGATATCGATTGGGGCTCTGGTCACTTCGATGAATGTTTCGGCCAATGAACCGATTCAACCCATCAAAGCGGTCAAAGTAGCAAATGCGGACATGGTCGAATTGGGAAAGATGTTGTTTTTTGATCCGCGATTATCAAAATCTGGTTTTATCTCGTGCAATTCTTGCCATAATCTCAGCATGGGCGGAACGGATAATATTCCGACTTCAATTGGTCATGCATGGCAACAAGGACCGATCAATGCGCCGACAGTATTGAATGCAAGCATGAATTTAGCGCAATTTTGGGATGGGCGTGCTAAGGATTTGAAAGAACAAGCCGGAGGCCCGATTGCGAATCCAGGTGAAATGGCATCTACTCACAAAGTAGCGGTAGAGGTGTTGCAATCCATTCCTCAGTATCGTGAACACTTTGCAAAGGCTTTTGGATCGGACCAAGTCGATATCGACCGGGTTACAACCGCAATCGCTGCTTTTGAAGAAACCTTGGTGACACCCGGATCACGATTTGATAAATGGTTGGAAGGCGATAAGAAAGCATTGAGCGCTCAGGAACTGGAAGGTTATGAATTATTCAAAAGTAGCGGCTGTGCCGGATGTCATAATGGCCCAGCAGTTGGCGGTGCGCTTTATCAAAAATTCGGTGTGCATCACCCATATAAAACCGCTAGCAAAGCGGAAGGAAGAAAAGGCGTTACTGGAAAAGACACCGATTTGAATGTTTTCAAAGTCCCAACGCTACGTAACATTGAGTTGACCTACCCCTACTTCCACGATGGTGCAGCTGCAACATTGGAAGATGCTGTTAAAACTATGGGTAAGTTACAGTTAGACCGGGATTTTAATAAAAAAGAGATAGACAGTATCGTTGCTTTCTTAAAAACCTTAACGGGTGAGCAACCGGATATCAAATTGCCGGTTTTGCCGCCTTCCAATAACAATACGCCAAAGCCGGTACCATTTTAAGTTTTAACATTTAAATTCGAACTGCACGAGTGAATGTTTGCTAGGAACTGAATTAAAATTAAGCATCCAGGCTCGTATTTGCCTGGATGCTTAATTATTAAGCAACGCTGGAAAAATCGATTAAGCCGGTTTGGTAGTTGACAGGCTATGACGAAATTTACAGATATGCGTATAATTTGTTGTAGATTTACATCCGAAAATGAAGTAGAGTCACTCATCCGATAACCAATAATTAGAAGAGGGAGTTACCAATGGGTAACAAGGGACAGTTACTACAAGATCCATTTCTCAATGTTTTACGGAAAGAGCATATTCCGGTGTCGATATATCTAGTGAATGGTATTAAGTTACAAGGACAAATCGATTCGTTTGATCAATATGTGGTGCTGTTGAAAAACTCAGTTACACAGATGGTTTACAAACATGCGATTTCAACGGTTGTGCCTGCAAGAGCCGTTTCAATTCCCATTGAAACAATGGAAACACGCGATACTTGATGTTATCTGAGTCGGGTATGAATCAGTCAGTAGTCGCAAATGCGGCTATACTTGTTGGAATCGATTTTGGAAATGCTACCCACAAAGAGAGTTTGCAGGAGCTGCAGCAGCTGGCGATAAGTGATCAGCTTCAAGTATCGGCGATTGTTGAAGGAAAACGTAATCGCCCTGATCCGACGACCTTCATTGGAAGCGGAAAAGTTGATGAGGTAGCGCAGTATTTGCAGCAGACAAAAGCTGCGCTAATAATCTTTAATCATGATTTATCACCGGCGCAGCAACGCAATTTATCGATGCGGCTGAATTGCAATGTAATTGACCGTACTAGCCTGATTTTGGATATTTTCTCTCAGCGCGCAAAGAGTCATGAAGGTAAGCTGCAAGTTGAACTGGCGCAACTTGAACATTTGGCGACACGCCTTGTGCGTGGCTGGACTCACTTGGAAAGACAAAAGGGCGGGATTGGTTTACGTGGCCCGGGTGAAACTCAGCTGGAAACAGATCGCAGATTACTCAAAAAACGAGTTAAGCTGCTTAAAGAAAAACTTTCGGATCTGCGGCGTCAACGAGGTGTTCAGAGACGATCAAGGCAGCGATCAAAAGTGCTATCGGTATCGATTGTCGGATACACAAATGCTGGAAAATCCACATTATTCAATCGACTAACACACGCGCAATCGTATGCGGCGGATCAGCTCTTTGCAACGCTGGATACCACAACCCGGAAATTATTTTTGTCCGAAGCAGGCGCAGTCGTTATCTCGGATACCGTCGGGTTTATTCGCGAATTACCGCATACGCTGGTAGCTGCGTTTCGTGCGACGTTGGAAGAAACTGTGCAAGCCGATATTCTGCTTCATGTGATAGACGCCAGCAGCCCAAATAGAGATGAGCAGATCGATGAGGTTAATAAGATATTAAGAGAAATCGGTGCCGATACGATTCCTCAGATTCTGGTATATAACAAGATTGATTGCGTTGATGAAGTGAATAGCGGGAAAAGTTTCGTGCGCGATGAATATGATAGAATATCCCGCATTCGTTTAAGCGCAAAAACAGGCGAGGGTATTGAGTTTTTAAGGCAAGCACTACTGGAAGCAATCGTAGAAAACTCCAAGAAATTAAGTGAAAGAGCAGTAAATAATAATATCGAAGATGGGCTTGGAGGTTGTACTAAGGTACGAGAACTTTTTTGAACGAACAAAATAGGAAAGATTATGGGATTAAATGATCCTCAATGGGGAAAAAATAAAGGTGACTCCGGGCCACCGGATTTGGATGATGTGCTCCGTAACGTCAATAAAAAAATAAATAATATCTTCGGGCAGAAAAAAGGCGGCGGTGGTGGCGGAGACGAAGGCCCTCGCTCATCGGGTCCAAAGCCACAAAGTGGCGGTAGTGTCGCTCTGATCTTGGGGCTATTGGCTGTCGTTTGGTTAGCCAGCGGGTTTTACATCGTAGACGAAGGTCATAGAGGTGTAGTACTGCGATTTGGCCAATATGTCGATACGACGCCTGCCGGTTTGCGCTGGCATATGCCTTATCCGGTTGAGAAAGTTGAGATTGTGAATGTCAGTCAGGTGCGAACGGTTGAAATCGGTTATCGCAATAATGTCAGAAGTAAAGTCTTGCGGGAATCGCTGATGTTGACTGACGATGAGAATATCATCGATATTCAATTCGCGGTTCAATATATTTTGAATAATCCTGAAAATTTTCTTTTTAAAAACAGAAATCCCGATGAAGCAGTGCTTCAAGCGGCTGAAACGGCAATCAGGCAAGTCATCGGTAAAAGCAAAATGGACTATGTGCTATACGAAGGCCGTGAGCAGGTAGCCGCCAGTGCAACGCAGTTGATGCAAAAAATTCTGGATCGTTATGAGATTGGTATTTCGATCAGTAGAGTGACGATGCAAAATGCGCAACCGCCGGAACAAGTTCAAGCCGCGTTTGATGATGCTGTAAAGGCCGGTCAAGATAGAGAACGGCAGAAGAATGAAGGGCAAGCATACGCAAATGATGTTATTCCGAGAGCAGTTGGTAACGCGGCGCGGTTGATTGAAGAATCTGAAGGGTATAAGCAACGCGTCATTGTAAGTGCCGAGGGTGACGCCAGTCGTTTTGAACAGATTCTTTCAGAATACAGTAAAGCACCCAAGGTGACGCGAGAACGGTTATATCTGGATATGATGCAACAGGTGCTTTCGAATACGAGTAAGATTATTGTTGATCAAAAGAATGGCAATAACTTGTTGTACCTACCACTGGATAAGTTGATCAATATGAGTGGTTCCTCACCGGTTACACCAGTAACGGTGCAACCCATGATACAGGAAGCGGCGCCCGACAATAGCCTTCGCGCGCGCGAGTCATTTCGTAGCCGTGAACGGGAGATAAGATAGATGAAAAGCATAACGTCCGTATTAACAGGTATTCTTGTTGCGGTTTTCTTTTTAGGCAGCTCGGCGATTTTTATTGTTGACGAGCGGCAGCAAGCCATCCTGTTTCAATTGGGGGAAGTAATCGATGTGAAAACCGAACCTGGCTTGTATTTCAAAATTCCGATCGCTCAAAACGTGCGTTATTTCGAGAAACGCATACTGACAATGGATACTGAAGAGCCTGAGCGGTTTATCACTTCTGAAAAGAAAAACGTGTTGGTGGATCTTTTTGTGAAATGGCGTATTGTCGATGTAAAACAATATTATATCAGCGTGCGCGGTGACGAAGGGTTGGCGCAAACACGGCTGGCGCAAACGATCAATGCAAGTCTGCGGGATGAATTCGGTAACCGTACCGTGCATGATGTAGTATCCGGTGAACGTGACGTAATCATGGAGATCATGCGGCAAAAAGCCGACAATGATGCCCGGTCAATTGGTGTGGAAGTTGTGGATGTGCGTCTGAAGCGGGTTGACTTGCCGCAAGAGGTTAGCGAATCGGTATTCAGGCGTATGGAAGCGGAGCGTAAGCGAGTTGCGAACGAATTACGTTCAACCGGTGCTGCTGAATCAGAGAAGATTCGCGCAGATGCTGATAGGCAGCGTGAAATTATTCTGGCGGAAGCTTATCGTGAAGCACAAAAAACCATGGGTGATGGCGATAGTCAAGCGGCCGCAACCTATGCTACGGCATTTCAAAAAGACCCGGAATTTTATGCTTTTTGGCGCAGTATTGATGCATACAAGCAATCATTTAAAAACAAGGGGGATATGATGGTCCTTGAACCGACTTCCGAATTCTTTAAATATTTAAAGAACCCCTCGATCAATAAATAATTAGCGGCGATCGCATCACGTAATGATAATGATAGTGTTTGATTCCCAATAATTGATTGATATTTTTGCTAACAACAGGCAAATAAGATCCGGGGCCGGCACTATGATTATTTGATGAATTTTGTGATCCGCTGTTTCGATCGGTCATGAAGAGGTTCTGGAAATCGTAGTTTGTGCATACGCGAGACTACAACAGAGCCTCTTAATTTTTGTACTTCCTCAGCGGTTATAATCAACGTGAATGCGTCAATAACGCAGAGGTTATCGTAAATGTGGGAAAATTTTCTGAACGCGATTGCGTTGATGCTCATCATCGAAGGAATGTTGCCTTTTTTGTCGCCGCAAGCGTGGCGGGAAGCCTTCAAAAAATTGATCGAAACCAACGATAATCAGATACGATTTATCGGTTTGACCTCCATGATGGTCGGCGTAATGTTGCTTCTTATCTTCAGTTGAATTGTTATTCAAACCTCTTCTTTGATAGCTATCAATTTTTAATATATGCGTAATTGGTTACTTCCGGAGTATGTCGAGGATATATTACCCGTTGAAGCTTTACAGATCGAAGGCATGCGCCGGCAGATGATTGATTTGTTGATGGTGCACGGCTATCAGCAAGTGATTCCGCCACTGCTGGAATACATCGAATCATTGCTGACCGGCAGCGGTAGCGATATGGATTTACGCATGTTCAAAGTCATCGATCAGCTCAGCGGGCGGATGATGGGATTACGTGCCGACATGACACCGCAGGTCGCACGGATAGATGCACACTTGCTAAATTGTGATGGCGTTACACGCTTATGCTATGTTAACAGCGTATTGCATACGGTACCTTCCGCTATCACAACCACGCGGGAGCCGTTGCAAATCGGCGCGGAATTATATGGCCATGCTGGTCTCGAGAGCGATCTGGAAGTACAGCGGTTGATGTTGCAATGCTTATCAGCCGCAGGTGTCAATCCAATCCATTTGGATTTCGGTCATGTGGCTGTTTTCCGGGGGATTATCAAAGGCGCGGGCATTTCGCAAGGACTCGAATCCGAGCTTTATGCAGTGCTACAAGCAAAGGATATCTCGACATTGAGAGAATTGTGCGTGCAGTTGCCGGCGCATACTCGTGAAGCGCTATTGCTATTACCCGAATTTTACGGGGATGAAAAAGTATTAGCCGACGCCCTTAAGCGATTGCCAAGCTATCCCGAAGTCAAATCGGCGTTAAATGAATTGTCGACTGTCGCAGCGGAGTTGAGTGATTATGTCGATACGATCGCTTTCGATCTGGCGGATCTGCGCGGCTATCATTATCATACCGGAATGGTGTTTGCCGCTTATGCGCCGGGTTGTTCAAATGCTATTGCTTTGGGAGGACGTTACGATGAAATCGGCAAAGCTTTTGGACGCGCACGCCCTGCAACTGGTTTTAGCATGGATCTCAGGGAATTGGCGAGATTGATAAAACCGTCAATCTACCCGAAAGCCATCCGCGCGCCTTACCAGCTGAAGAATGCTGCGCTCGAGAACAAAATCGCGCAATTGCGGCAATCCGGCGAGATTGTCATTGTTGAGTTACCAGGACAACCCCAAGGATCGCTCACTTGCGATCGTCAGTTGATATGGCATGACGATCAATGGATCGTTAAAGCGCTATAATTGTCAGGAAACAGAATTTTTAGAGATAGCAAATATGACAAAAAATGTTGTCGTCATCGGAACGCAGTGGGGTGATGAAGGAAAGGGCAAGATTGTTGACTGGTTGACCGATCATGCGCAAGGCGTGGTGCGTTTTCAAGGCGGGCATAACGCGGGTCACACTTTGGTTATCGGTAATAAGAAAACCGTGTTGCATCTGATACCTTCCGGCATTCTGCGTGATAATGTGGTGTGCTACATCGGTAACGGTGTGGTGATTTCACCGGAGGCGCTGCTCAGTGAAATCGACATGCTCGAGAGCAATGGTGTCGACGTTAGCGGCCGTTTACGCATCAGCGAAGCGTGTCCGTTAATTTTGCCGTGTCATATCGCGCTGGATAATGCCCGGGAAACTGCCCGGGGCGTTGGAAAGATTGGCACCACCGGACGCGGTATCGGCCCGGCTTACGAAGATAAAGTTGCGCGGCGGGCGGTGCGGCTGCAGGATTTATTTCATCGCGACCGCTTTGCAGCTAAATTAGGCGAAATCCTGGATTACCACAATTTTGTGCTGAAAAATTACTTTCATGCGCCAGTGATCGATTTCCAGAAAACGATGGACGAAGCATTGGCGCAAGCCGCTCGCATCAAACCGATGGTGGCCGATGTGCCGCGATTGCTGTTTGAAGCGAACAAAGCCGGTAATAACTTGTTGTTTGAAGGCGCGCAAGGCGCGTTACTCGATGTCGATCACGGCACTTACCCCTTCGTGACTTCCAGCAACTGCGTGGCTGGCGCAGCGGGCCCCGGCAGCGGTGTCGGACCGCAAATGCTGCATTACGTGTTGGGTATTACCAAAGCTTATACGACGCGGGTGGGATCAGGACCTTTTCCGACTGAATTGGACGATGAAGTCGGCAAACATCTGGCCACGCGCGGGCACGAATTCGGTTCGACGACAGGTCGTCCGCGCCGTTGCGGCTGGTTCGACGCGGTGGCGCTGAAGCGCTCGATCCAAATCAACGGCGTGACCGGATTATGCATCACTAAGCTGGACGTATTGGATGGCGTCGAAAGTCTCAATCTGGGTGTCGGTTACCAGTTGAGCGACGGCAACAAGAGTAATATCCTTCCGGTTGGCGCGGATGACCTTGATCGCTGCGAACCCATCTATGAAGAAATACCGGGCTGGTCGGAAAATACCGCCGGCATCAAGGAATTTTCCCAATTGCCGAAAGCCGCGCAAAATTATTTGCGGCGCCTTGAAGAAGTTTGTGAAATCCCCATTGATATGATTTCTACCGGACCTGACCGGGAAGACACTATTCTACTTCGCCATCCTTTTATTTGAGTAACCGGGCACATCCTATCCGGAGTCTGTTATGCATTCCACCGGTACGATACGGATTGTAAGCTGGAATCACGAAGCGCCTGCCTTACGCGCGATTCGCACGGCGGTATTCATTCAGGAGCAGCAGGTACCTGAAGCATTGGAATGGGACGAACTCGACGCGGTCAGTGTGCATGCGCTGGCGTTGGATGCTGCCGGACAACCGGTTGGTACTGCGCGGCTGTTACCGGATGGACACATCGGCCGCATGGCGGTGCTCAAACCATGGCGTGGACAAGGTTTTGGCGCGGCATTACTGCAAGTGCTTTTGGAAGAACTGCGGCAACGGCAGCAAAAGAAAGCGATGCTGAATGCGCAAACCTACGCTGTTCCGTTTTACCAAAAATTCGGTTTTAACGTTTGCAGCGAAGAATTTATGGATGCCGGCATACCTCATGTCAAAATGGAATTGCTGCTGGCGTGAATACGCAGCAAGCGGTTACTTCACCTCGGAATTTCCCCATTCACTGGCCAAAGCATCTGTAGCTTGTTTCCACTGATTGGCTGCTTGCTGGGCAGCCATTCTAGCGCGCTCCGATCTTGTTTTTGCAGCTTTGGCTTCTTGTTCGGCTTCCGCCAGCTTTTGTTTTGCGGTCGCCAGTTTTCTTTCAGCGAGCGCCGCGTCTTTTGTCAAAGCATCTGCGGATTTTCTTGCTTCCATCATTTTTTCATACGCGATACTGGCGTTTTTCTGCAATAACTCGATGGTATCCGCTTGCGCTGGCAATACCCACGAGACCAGTAACAATAGCATCGTGAAACTGGTAAAGCGGAGACGGTTGCAGGGAAATGGTTGTGTGTGACGATTCATTTTCATCATAGCCTATGAGTTTGAAAACTGGTTGAGTTGCTTGTCAGCATTTGAGTTAGGGTAAAATCAGTATAACAAAAAGCCATTATTCAGTGGCTATCTAACATTTAGAAAGGGGAGATGTCGATGTCATTTTTTTTCAGAGCCAGCATCACGATTGTTTTCAGTGTGGGATTGGGGTTGTTTGCGGCGCCGGTACTGGCAAGCTGCGAAGGTTGCTTGTGTCCGGGAGATCCTTGTAATCTGTGCCCGTTACCGGCGATGGAGAACGATCCGCCCAAAGCGAACGAGCCTGAAATATGCGCGCGCATCCGCGCCCGCGTTCCACCCACCTCAGCGCAACCCGGTTCCAATGAATATTTTCCCAGCCTGGATCAGTCAATCGCGGTTTGTGTCAATGAAGGCGGTGACGTGATACGGAACCGGTTACGCAATAACCCGGAATTTCCGTCGCGCTATTATTGCAAGCCGCCGGCGGTGATCAAACAGCAGTGAGTAGTGTGAACCGGTGACACTCAGTCAAACATTAACCGACTTCAATATACGTCAGTCCCGTTTGCACCAATCCGGTCAAGTTGATATTTTCCGCATTGGCAGCGCTTTCAGCGGCCAGCACGGTTAATCCGCCGGTTGAAATGTCATCTTCGTCAAGCATTTTGACGTATGGGGATTTTTCGCTGCCGGTCGGAAGTTCGCCGAACAGATTCAACCACAGCAGTGTGACAATTTTGTCGTGATCGGTCAGCCGGGTGGCATCAATGGCGAATTTTGCCAGTTGCTCATAACTTAATCCCTCATCGGCTTTGCCCAGCCCGATGCCGACGTAACCGGTGTTGTTGACGAAGGTTGCACCGAATACCGCGCCGATCAGTTTGGCGACTTCCCCGGCGTTGCCGTCGAGGTCGAGCGCCAGTCTGAGGTCGTCGAATGCTGCCCGCTCGATATTGACGAGCGTATCCTCGTTGCCAGGGTTGGTGTTTACCTTGACGGAGTAGCCGTTGCCGGTTTTATTCAATGTGACTTGGTTGCGCTGCGCTTCGATCCGGATCGTATCGATACCGGCGCCGCCATCCAGATTATTGCGGCTGCCGTTACCGATCAGGATATCGTTGCCTTGTCCGCCGATGGCATTCTCAATGGTCACTTTGTCGGCGATCCAGATATTCGGGATCGGTGAACCGCGATTAACGCCGTTAGCTTGCACGTAGACCGGTTGACCGATCAGCGATGGGCGGGTGGCGTTCAGATCAATCAAACTGGGCAACGAACCGGCGTAGTGAATCGTATCGGACGCGCCGCCGGCATCCCAAATGGTTTGATGGTACGTGTGCGCATCGTCGAACAGATAGGTATCGTTACCGGTATGAAAACCATTGTTGGGGCTGTATAGATATTGGATCGCCGCAATATCCAGCACCATCGGCGTGGTCGGATGAAAGGAAAAACCGTTGCCTTCGTCACCGTCCAGATTGGCGTAGGTATAGCTCATGATAGTATGGATGGTGTTATCCAGATCAGGCGGCAATGTAGCTTTCGCAGGATCATCAGGGTCTGCAAACGGGTGTTTCAGACCCAATGCGTGCCCCAGTTCGTGCAGAATCGTTTCAAATGACAAACTGCCAGGATTCCACTCTTCTTCATTGAGCCGGCTTTTGGTGTTGATCCAGATATCGCCGCCCAGCGGACTGTTGCTTGGCAGATAAGTCCACGCCAGCGTCAGTGAATCCGCTTCGATGGTGTACGCGGCGCGGATATCGCCGACATTGCCGGGAGACTCCGAGACCTGAACGAATCTCAAATTGATAACATTTGACCATTGTTGCAGCGCATTCACAAAATTGCTCTGATCGGAACTGGTCAGCGGCGCAAATGTGCTTCGCCAGGGTTCGCCGTCGCCGCTGACCGGACCGTAACCATTGGAATACGTAGACCAGAAAGCGGTACTGTTGCTCGATGGAAAACTGTAAGGAATGGACAGAACCGCCCAGCGCGCACCATTCAATAGCGCATCAATCGAGTTGATGCCGGAAAGACTGCGATTAATAGCGCCGCTGGAGAATAGGGGAGATGGCATAGGAAATCCTGATAATTAATCAAAAGCTGACAATAATATAACGAGAAATCGTTGATTCACCGGCAATTATTGTAATATTTGTTCTGAAAAATTCACGAATTCTTCTCATTGATCTCACAAAAAAATCATTTATAAAAGAACATAATGCGCGTGTATAGAAGTACGTCCGATTTTTGAAGGAATCGTCACTAGATTGGTGACATTCATTCAGTGTTCTGTGGACTTTGATCAGATCCCGTCTATTTTCTATAAGGAAAGCGCCATGATAGTCAAAAAAACGATGTTTTTGTTCTTTTCTTTACTCACATTCATATTGCTAAGTTCCAATGCCCAAGCTTTGCCAAGTTTTGCCCGTCAAACCGGTTATGCCTGCAGTGCTTGCCATGTGCAGTCGTTCGGACCTAATCTGACGTCGGTCGGTAGAAATTTTAAACTCAACGGCTATACTCAGACAGACGGTAAAAATAACAATCTCATTCCGTTGAGCGGCATGATCCGCGGTTCATTTACGCATACCCAAGAAGGTCAGGAGGGTGGCGCGGCGCCGCGTTTCGGCAGAAATGATAACGCAACTATCGACGAAGCGGCGGTATTTCTGGCGGGCCGCTTGACGTCGAAGATTGGTGCATTTGTTGAAGGAACCTATGATGGCGTTGAGAATATCGGCGTGCTCGATAATACCGAGATCCGCTTTGCTGATCATTTTGAAGTAGCGGGACAGAAAGTGGTATTCGGTTTGACGACGAATAACAATCCGACCGTTTCCGATTAATGGAATACCACACCGACTTGGGGATTTCCGTGGAGTTCATCGCCGCTTGCACCGGCTCAATCGGCTGCAACATTGATTGAATCGCTCGGTTCGCAAGTGATCGGCGCAACCTCGTATATGATGCTGAACAATATTCTTTATGTCGAAGCGGGCGGTTACACCAGCTTAGCGAAGAACGCGCAAAAGGGCATCAGCGTATTTGATCCGGAACAATCCCGTTTGAGCGGCGGCGCGCCGTACTGGCGAATTGCACTGCAGAAAGACTGGAGCGGGCATTACGGCGCGATCGGCACTTTCGGCATGCACGGCGATGTCAGTCCGCAACGAATTACGACTGCCGGCACGGATCGCTACGATGACATTGGCTTCGATCTGACATATCAATATCTGGGAAATCCAGTTCATATCTACGAGTTTACCGCGACTTATCTGCGCGAGAACCGCAACATGAACGCCAGTTCGGCTTTAGGATTGGCGGATAAAATCAAAAGCAATCTCGATACCGTACGTATTAGAGCCGGTTACACGTATCAGCAAACGTACGGTTTGAATCTGTTTTATAACCAAACGACCGGAACGGCTGATACGTTCATTTACGGCTTTGGCGATCCGATCAGCGGCAGCCGGACAGGCAGCCCGTTAAGTCAGGCATTCATCGCAGAAGCCAGCTTTACGACGTTTGGTAAATCTAATAATTCGGTAATGAGTACTTTCGTTAATCTGCGGCTGGCAGTGCAGTACGTTCATAATTTCAAATTTAATGGCAGCGTTCACAATTACGATGGATTTGGCCGCAATGCTGTCAATAATGATGCGGTTTATTTCAATGCTTGGATGGCTTTCTAACGGCCTATGACGATTGGATCTCACGAATAATTGCGCTACCGGAAATTTGCGCGCCGAATTTCCGGTACATGGCCTGCCTTTCTGGTGCAAGCCATACTCAGAGGAAAATGTTGCGGATACTGATCCGGCATTCAATTACTGCAGTGTTTCTTCCTCTTGTTCAACCGAAAAGCGATAGCCCGTGCCGCGCACGGTTTGCACCAGATTCTCTTTTCCAACCTTCTCCAGGATCTTGCGTAACCGGCGGATATGCACGTCGACGGTGCGGTCCTCGATGAACACATGATCGCCCCAAACGCGATCGAGCAATTGCGCGCGCGTATGAACACGTTCTTTGTGCGCCATCAGGAAATGCAGTAAACGGAATTCAGTCGGGCCAAGTGAAATTTCCGCCATCTTGGATGGCTCGTCAACTGCGGCGGCATGCACACGGTGCGTTACCGGATCAAGTTTCAAGCCGCCGATGTCGATGATTTCATCCGACATTTCCGGCAACCGGCGGCGCAGTACCGCTTTGATGCGAGCGAGTAATTCCCGTGGCGAAAACGGTTTGGTGATGTAGTCGTCGGCGCCGGCGTCCAGTCCGGCGATTTTGTCGCTTTCCTGCACGCGCGCGGTGAGCATGATGATCGGAATCGCTTTGGTGCGATCCTCGCGCCGCAATTTTTTCGCGAATTCCAATCCGCTCATGTCCGGCAGCATCCAATCAAGCAAAACCAGATCCGGTAAAACGTTATTGACCATCTTCTTGGCTTGTTCGGCATCGCTCGCGCATAGCACAATATGCCCCGCTTTCTTAAGATTCAGCGCGATCAATTCCTGAATTGCAAGTTCGTCTTCAACAACGAGTATGGTGACAGCCATTAACGACTCCCTAGTTACTGCGGTTACGAGATGCTGCAATCATATAAAGAATGCGTTACATATTTATGACAATATGATGAAGGAAATATTATTTGTCATGAGCCAAGCAAGAATGCCAGCGATCCATCCGCATGGCGCGCGTGATTTGAAAGAAAAAGGATGCGGTCGTCAGGAAATCTGAAAATTGCTCGGACAGCGGCATGCAGTCCGGGTTAGATTTTTTCTTACGCGCGATACTTATCGCATTCAATGATGCGGTCCTTATTGATCACTATCAATGATAAGATACTCAACGTATATGACGATCTTCAAGCTTTTTTCCGATGAAAACCTCGCTTGTTAATCACAAGAAGGCTGAGTCCCCGGTTGATGCAAAACGGGAACCTAAGTTACCGGCGGAATCCACGGTGAGCGTTCAGCGCCCGGAATCGCTGGCGCTGAATGACTTGCATACTGCTATCAACGCCAGCCCGCGGGTTCAACAACTGAAGAGACAATCCCAACGGTTCAATAGCCGCTTGCCGGTAAGAATTCAAAAAAAATCGGATTCTCCAACCATTGGCAAAGTCGCACAGCGGAATTTTGATACGACGGTAGCCACCTTGCATCCTATGACCGGGAAACCGGTTGTTCTGAATTTGTTTGATAATATCAACGGAATTTATCAATATACCGGCACCATTACCTTCTTTTTCAAACCATCCGCCAACGAGTATTTTGACTCAAACCGGAAATCCATTCCGGGGCCAGCCGACTTTGACGAAGACAAAGCAGCCGTTAATCCTACTGTGGGTGGAAGTAATGCGTTTCGTGGATTGAAATTCACCGTCGATAGCGCCAATCGTGTGATTGGCGCCGAAGGAAATATCTATAAGAGCGGCACCACTGCCGAGAGCGGCCGTTCGTCGGATGCCCAATCCGGCGCATGGGATCATGTGCAAGGTATCCATCGCCGCATGTTCAGACCACTTAAGGAATTTAACGGTGGACACATCATTGCGCATCATTTCGGCGGCTCACCGGGGACCGATAATATGGTGCCGATGGAAAAAAACTATAACCAAAACGGCAGCTATAAACAATTTGAGAATGATTTGGACGAGGCGTTGAAAAATGCTAATCCGTTATCCATTAACATTCAGGTTAGCTATGCTACCGATTTTGACGACTTGATGGATCAATTGGTGAAGAAAGATGATGCCGATAAACGCACTCATATCAAGAATGATCCTGCAACCAATAGCATGATCATGCGAACCTTGGGGCGCATTCCCAAAACAATCCATGTTGTATCGCTGACCGATTCGAGCTTGAGCAGCGTCGCAATAACCGACCCGGACAGCCCTATGGATTCCTTGCAAGGAACCATTCCCAAAAACTTCAGCACCGATACAATCTTGCTCGAAAAATTTAGCAAAGTAGGTAAGGGGCGGGAAGGTGAAGGCACTTCCAAAACTTTTAAGCCATTTGAAAAATCCTATGGCCCGAAAAAAGGCGAATCAATTGCTAAAGACAAGACCTATCAATCGGATTATCAATCCCTATATGGCGCACTGCCGAAACCGGGAATTACGGAGTATTTGCCGGGGAGCAATGGATTAGCAGGCGGCGTGCGGGCCTATATCTGGATGGATCCCATGGGGATCTACAATCGATTTGGCGGTAGCGATACGATTGATACCGTCGATCCGCTCGGAACTGATTGGGCTTACTTGCGTAAGGCTGTGAATGTTGCGACTGGGGGCGATAAAATTTATAAAAAAGGACACTTGCTCAATGCGGGGTTACACGGGCCTGGTGCGGATTCACGCAATTTATTGCCGATCACGACGCGCGCCAATGGCGAGATGTCGCGCAACTTTGAAGAGATTGTCAAGAAATCGGAGGCATTGATTAACCCTCAGAAAGGGGTGCTCTGGGAAACCCGTACCGGTGGCGGTAATGTGACACGCCCATTCGGCTGGGATCGACATGCGGCCAGTTTGCAAAATTCCGCCAAGCTGTTTGATGAAGAAGCGAAGCTTCCGCAGTATCTTGATTGCAGTGCCTGGGAAGCGATTCAATATCATGGCGGATTGCAAAAAGGCCGTTCGATCGCATCCTATCGCGCTTGGAACGGTCATCCAAATGATCCTAACGGAGTGCTTGGTAAGACCCGGGCAGGCAACCAAGCCAATGACACTGGAATTGCTAATAAAATCAAACAAGGCAATAACAATGTAACGGGACATGCTGTCGTGCCTTTGCCGGCGGATGCATCCGAAGCTTATGGAAAAGGCTACCAAATGGACGGTAACTGGTTGTTGTTGAATCCCGGAAAACAGAATGATTTTCTCGAAGGATTGGGCGATAAGGCATTTGATACCGGATTTGCGCAGCAGCCGAAGCCCAATCAACTCGGATGGCCGCTATTGGTAACCCAAACATACGACAAGTATTTCGTTAAAGGTCAGCAGAAATTCAGCCATGCACACGGCTTGCATGATGAAGTTCATGAACCGGTCAATCCTAATCAAGTTTTGGCTGACAGCTATAATCAAGGCCGTTATGACCGTGGCCGGGCGATTGGTAAATTGCTGGGCGATCAACCCGGCAAAGCGCACAATAACGATTTAATACAAGAAGGGTATTTCGACGGTCTTTATGTTCGCGGGAAGCAAGATGCATCCGAAGGAAAGAATGCGGCCAGCAATAAGCAAGACTATCTTAAAGGTTATTGGAAAATCTATCAAAACAAAGCTTACGATCATGGTTACGATTGTGATCCCTTGCCGCCAAACATGATCGACCCCTATGCGGCAAAATTTGAATCCGCCTATCGCGAGGGCCAGGATGCGCGAGGATTTCACGATGGCTACGATATTAAACCGTCATTGGATAACCAACTCCAGGAATATTATCTTGGTCGGGAAGAAGGGCTTGAAAAACGCGGTTATGAAGACGGCTACGATCTGGAAGACGAAGCCAGCGACGAACAAGACTATACCAAGGGCTATTATGACGGAGTTTTAGAACGCGGTAAGGATGATGGCTATAACGCTGAAGATGAAGCCAGTCAGGATGACGTGTATTTAGAAGGTTACTCGCAAGGTGCGCATGCGTTGAGTCAGGATGAAGGTTACGATTTGATACCGCATTATGAAACAAGCTATATTACCGATCAAAACGACAGCCATACGCAAGCGTATTCGCAAGGGATGTATGAACGCGGCAAAGATGATGGTTATAATCTGGTGGCAAGAGAATCCAATAACATGACATACCGGAACGGATACGAAATGGGGTTGTTCGAACGCGGACAATCCGATTCCGAGGAGGGAGGAATGCGCATGAGCAACGAGAAAAGCTATCTGGACGGGTATGGTGGTTAACGGATAGCTCTGGATTAATACCGCTTAGCGCTGCACAGCAGCTTCAGACTTTAATCGCTTTTTGTCCTTTTTAATAAACATTCAAATACCGGTAATATCGCCATCGTCGCTCAAGTCGATGCGATGCGCAGCCGGATCGTGCGGTAGTCCCGGCATCGTGACGATGTCACCGGTCATCACCAGCAGATAGCCCGCACCGGCGGCAATGCGCACTGCTTCCACAGGCAGAGGGAATGCCTCGGGGTGACCTACTTTTGCGGGGTCGCTGCTGAGCGACAAATGGGTTTTCGCGATGCAAATTGGCAGCCGGTCATAACCCAGCGCACGGATCCGTTCGAGATCTTTCTTCGCTGTCCGGCTGAACTCGACTTCGCTGGCGCCATAAATGGTGCGGGCAACAGCCGCAATCTTTTCTTCGGGTGAATCGTTCAGATCGTACAAATAACGGACGGGCGGTTGTGGCCGGTTAGCTGCGGCAAAAACTGCATGCGCCAACGCTTCGGCTCCAGCACCGCCGTCGGTAAAACCGGTGAAAAGTGCGGTACTAAGTCCAAACTGGGCGCAGTACAGTTCGATGATGCTTAGTTCATGTTGAGTGTCGCCATTGAAGCGATTGATGGCGATGACCGGCTCAAAACCGAAAGTGCGGACGCTTTGCACGTGATGTTCCAAATGCGCCAACCCGCGTTCGATTTCTGCGATACTACCCGGACGGGAAGGATCGCCGCCGCCGTGAACCCGCAGCGCCCGCGCAGTGACGACCAGCACTACCGCACTCGGCCATAACCCGGAGCTGCGGCATTTCAGATCGAAAAATTTCTCCGCGCCCAAATCAAATCCGAAACCTGCTTCCGTCACCACCCAGTCGGCACAAGCCGCGGCAGCCTTGGTGGCGATCACGCTATTGCAGCCGTGCGCGATATTGCCGAAAGGGCCGCCGTGCACAAACGCCGGTACGCCTTCGGTAGTTTGCACCAGATTCGGCAGCATCGCATCGTGCAGCAAAGCCGCCATCGCACCCGTCGCCTGGAGGCTTTGCGCTGTCACCGGATTGCCGGAGCGGTCGAACCCAACCAAGATGCGCCCCAATCGCGCTTTGAGATCGGCGAGGTCTTCGGCCAGACACAGAATGGCCATGACTTCGGAAGCCGCGGTAATGTCGAACCCGGTTTCGCGCGGCACGCCGTTGAGCCGTCCGCCCAATCCGATTACCGCTTGCCGCAGCGAACGGTCGTTCATGTCCAGCACACGGCGCCAAAACACCTGGCGATGTTCCAGATCCAATCCGCTGCGGAAATGCACGGCGTTATCGAGCAACGCGGCAAGCAGGTTGTGCGCCGCGCCGACGGCGTGCAGGTCGCCGGTGAAATGCATATTGATGCGTGTCGATGGTTCCAACTGGCAACGCCCGCCACCGGTACCGCCGCCTTTAATCCCGAAAACAGGCCCCAACGACGGCTCGCGCAACGCCAATGCAACCCGTTGTCCGATACGCGCCAAACCTTGCGCCAGTCCGATAGAAACGGTCGTTTTTCCCTCACCGGTGCGCGTCGGATTTATCGCCGAAACCAAGATGATTTTGCCTTTCGGTAGCGCATTCTTTTGAGGCAAAGCGCTCAACCGTAGTTTGGCCATGTGCTCGCCGAAAAGCATGAGCTTATCTGGTTGCAGACCAAGCATTGCGGCGATATTGACGATGGGTTGCATATTTACAGTTGTTCGTAATGTCCGCCAATAGCGAAAATATAAACGTACTGATCATCAAATTTGTAGATCAACCGGTCTTTTTGGCTAAGTCTGCGCGACCAAAAGCCTGTCAAGTTATGGCGCAACATTTCCGGTTTGCCGATACCCGTTGCCGGATCGTCGCGCAGCATTTCTTTCAGAATATTGCAAAGTGTTTTGTGTAGGCGCGGGTCACGCGTTTTCAGTGCTTCGTACACTTCCCACGTATTGCCTTCAAACACCAAGGATCTTTTGGGTTTCTTCATCCGAAGGGCGGTATCCCGATTTTGTGGCGTGGGTTTGTGTAGAGGTCAGGATTTGTTGCATGAGGTTGGTATTCTGAAGCACAAACAGCGTTTCTTGATCACGCGCCCAATCTTCCGCGCTGATAACTACGAAATCCTCGCCGCTACGGCGTGTGATTTTAACCGGCTGATGTTCGCTGATCACTTTCTCAACGATGTTTTTCAAGTTATCGCGAAATTTATTGACGCTGATGTTATCCATTTTGATTTCCGTACGGTATAACCGTGTATTCAATTAACAAATGATTTGTTTTGCTAAGCATGCGCAGAAATAACTCGTTCAACAATATTATCCGGCAACGATATGCAAGTAAAAGCCGCTGCCGGGTATAAATAATCTTCTCCCGATTCATCGATGACACGAATTTGCGCGTGCTTTTCCGCATCGGCATCGGGCAGTACTTCGTACAGTGTGCGGATTTCTAGCGATACTTCATATCCGCGATTGTCAGTGCAAATTGCAAGTTGATGTTTACTCATGATGCTATATCCCTGTAACTTGAGTACGATTCTTATCGTCAAACCTGCACTTCAACAAACGAGCTTGAGCAATGCGGTACCGGGATTTTTTGGCCTTCATCTTTAAGACCTTCAATGTGAAATTCGATGGCTTCCTGGATAAGCTGCAATACTTCTTCCACCGATTCGCCGGCAGCGATGCAGCCCGGAAGATCGGGAACATAGGCACCAAAGCTCGTCGGCCCTTCTTCGATAACGACCATATAACGCATACACACCTCTACTTTTTTAGTCCTGCTTGTTTTAAAACGTTGATGAGCGTACCGGACGGAACATCCACGCTGGGTTTTCCGGCAACTGTGACCGTACCGGACTTAACGGGATGGTGAAACTGGCGATGACTGCCTTTTTGCCGAACCTGCTGCCAACCATCCGATTCAAGTAACGCGATGAGATCTTTAACTTTCATGCCGCGAGTTTAGCATGACATTTTTTCAATTCTCAATTATGAGCAATGCGTTGTTAGAAAGATACTTACGCTTCGCTCAACTCTAGTTCTTTGAAAATATCCAAAGGGTTTTCTGGTTGAAGTGCCCATCGATAGGCAGGATGCACTTCCCAATCATAGCCAAAATCGGTGAATTGGTTAGATAAATATCTATTTTCCTCAAAATATTTACGGTCAATTCCAGAGAGCATTTTCTTGCGTGCAGTAATGAAATTTATTTTGTATAAGAAAGCTGCTAGCTCCCTAGTATCCGCACGTTGACCATTTGCCCATAAGAATTGCCCCCTTTCTTCAATGCTTTTTATCTTCTTGAGAAGTTGATCAGTTGAATAAACATATCCTTCAGATGCTTTTTTTTGTATTTTCGACGGTTTCATTCCAAGAACAAGTTTTTGGATTTGCGGAAGCTCTGATCGATATTCATTAATCGTATCCTGTAACCTTCCCTGAGAGTATTCTTCAAATACCGCTTCAAGATTTTTCGTGGTAATCACTTTGTCATTGCAAGTTTGTGCATTACGACCTGCTAGAGTTAGGAGCTTTACAAGATCACGGGGGCGTTTTCTTATGAGAGACATTAAGACTCGGTACATTGGAGCATTCTCCCAGTGCCCCCTTCCTGTAAACTTAGCTTGAATAACTGATGTAATATAATTCATCAGTTCAGATTGGTGTTTTTTTAGAAGTGCTTGATCATCAATTGTACGGCCAAAGTAACTTTCAATTCGTTTGACAAGTAGCGCTAATATCTCGTGGTTCGTCCATGAATACCAGATTACAGAATTCTCGATTTTATCGGTTGACTCATCTGATGTTCTTACAAGATAGTAAACATCGGACCGTAGGCTTACTCGAAAGTAGATTCCTTGATTTTCAGTCGAGATATCGCGTATCGCATTTAGTAAAGCAGAAATTCTTTGAACATCGCTTTTTCTTCCTTGCCAGCCTCGATCCAGATCATCAATGTAAACTGAGATTTTGTTGAAATTAAGAAAATCATCCAAAATAGCTTTTTTGGATGGATTTAGATTTAACTTGTCATTTAACTTAAGAGTTGATGATAAGAAATCTAATGCTTTTCCACTATATTTGTTCAACATTCCCCGGTACCCATCGAAAAGCAATCCGAATGATGAAAGTGCTTTCATTGATATTATTTCATTTATTCCATGTTTCCATTCCCTGATCAGCTTTAAGAAATCATCATTACTTTCAGCAATGTCAATTATGTCGTCAGGCTTAATGAGAATAGTTAATCGATTGTTTAATGATTCTTCGTCAATAGCAATCTGGAAAAGAGCAGATTTACCGATTCCCTTGTGTCCAACGACAATTCGGAGCGGAAGATCGGTAACTACTTGGGAATAGGTCTTACTCTTAAAATAGTATTCTTTCAATCTCGACAAATTTTCATTTTCTGCAGCCTCGTGACCAAACAATCTTTGGAGTTGCGCTTCATCGAAGTTCATTTCTCATTCCTAAATTAGTTAGTCTTCTAGCTTTAAGTTAGTGTATTCCAGTGATACTTCAAATGCTCCCCAACAAACGTACTGATAAAGTAATAACTGTGATTGTAGCCTTGATGATAGCGCAGCGTCAGCGGTTGACCGGCGTCGCCGCAGGCTTGTTCGAGTGCTTCGGGGAAGAGTTGTGTGGTTAGGAATTGGTCGTTGAATCCCTGATCGACGAGCAGATCGGGGACGCGGTGTCCGGCTTGGAGTAATGCGGTGGTGTCGTATTGCTGCCAGTCTTGCTGATTTTCGCCGAGGTAGTTGCTGAAAGCTTTTTGTCCCCACGGGCAACGTATCGGGGCGCAGATCGGGGCGAAGGCGGAGACTGAGCGGAATAGTTCGGGGTAGCGCAGCGCCAAGGTTAATGCGCCGTGACCGCCCATCGAATGACCGGAAATGCCGATGCGGTTGGGATCTGCGGGAAAATGTTGCACGATGATGTTGCGCAGTTCTTGCGTGATGTAACTTTCCATGCGGTAGTGTTGCGACCAGGGGGCTTGCGTTGCGTCGAGATAAAATCCGGCACCGGCGCCGAAATCCCAGGCGTCGGTTTCGCCGGGAATACCGGTCTGGCGCGGGCTGGTGTCCATCGTGACCAGCATCAAGCCGAGCTCGGCGGCGTAGCGTTGCGCCCCGGCTTTGATCATGAAAGTTTCTTCGGTACAGGTCAGTCCGGCGAGGAAAAACAGTGCGGGTACGGCATGATCTTTGGCTTGCGGTGGCTGATACACGGAGAAGCGCATCGGCAGGCCAATGGCGGTGGACAGATGCTGATAATAGCCCTGGATGCCGCCGAAGCAGTGATGCAGGCTGCGGGTTTCGAGTGCCGTCACGATCAGTAAATCACTACGGAGCGAATCGATTCACCGGCTTTCATCAGGCGGAAGCCTTCGTTGATGTTGTCCAGCGTCAGCGTGTGCGTGATCAGCGAGTCGATGTCGATTTTACCTTCCATGTACCAGTCGACGATTTTCGGCACGTCGGTGCGGCCTCTTGCGCCGCCGAACGCGGAGCCTTCCCATTTGCGCCCGGTAACTAATTGGAAAGGGCGCGTGCTGATTTCCGCACCGGCCTCGGCGACGCCGATGATGATGCTGCGCCCCCAGCCTTTGTGCGTGCATTCCAGCGCCTGGCGCATGACTTTGGTGCTGCCGATGCACTCGAAACTGTAATCCGCGCCGCCGTCGGTCAGTTGCACCACCGCATCGACGATGTTCGGCACATCGTTCGGGTTGATGAAATGCGTCATGCCGAATTTGCGTGCCATCGCTTCGCGCTCGGGATTGATGTCGATGCCGATGATTTTGTCCGCGCCGACCATGCGCGCGCCTTGAATCACGTTCAAGCCGATGCCGCCCAGGCCGAACACCGCGACATTGGCACCGGCCTCGACTTTGGCGGTATAAATCACCGCGCCGATGCCGGTGGTGACGCCGCAGCCGATGTAACACACTTTATCGAACGGCGCATCCTGGCGGATCTTGGCCAAGGCGATCTCGGGAACAACGGTGTAATTGGAGAAAGTCGATGTGCCCATGTAATGGAACAGTGGCTTGCCGCCGATGGAAAAACGCGATGAGCTGTCGGGCATCAGGCCTTTGCCTTGTGTGCTGCGAATGGCTTGGCATAAATTGGTTTTTTTCGACAGGCAGAATTTACACTCGCGGCATTCGGGTGTGTACAGCGGAATGACGTGATCACCTTTGCGCAGCGATTTGACGTTGGGGCCGACATCGACCACTACGCCTGCGCCTTCATGGCCGAGAATCGCCGGGAATAAGCCTTCCGGATCGGCGCCGGATAGCGTGTAATAATCGGTATGACAGATACCGGTGGCTTTGATTTCGACCAGCACTTCACCGGATTTCGGGCCTTCCAGATCGATTTCTTCGACGGTTAACGGTTCACCCGCTTTCCACGCGACAGCAGCTTTTGTTTTCATGTGGGATTCCTGTTCAAAATGATGGTTTCGTGCAAATGTCTAAGCAATCCTTGGCTGGCTTCTTCCACCATGTCGAGGACCAGCTCGAAGCCTTGATGACCGCCGAAATACGGGTCGGGCACTTCGGTATCGTCTTCGTAGCTTTCGCCGTATTTCATGAATAAATGAATCTTGCCGTGATGGTGGCGCGGACTGCGTTGCAGCAGCAGTTGCAGATTCTCTTTATCCATCGCCAGAATATAATCGAATTCGTCAAAATCGTCCGATTCCACCGCTCTTGCGCGCAAATCGTCCATTTTGTAGCCGCGCTTCAACGCGGTGCGTTGCGAACGTTCATCCGGCGGGTTGCCGATATGGTACGCGTGCGTTCCAGCGGAATCGACTTCGATCAAATGATCCACGCCAGCGTTTTTGACATGGTGACGGAACACCGCATCGGCGGTTGGTGAGCGGCAAATATTGCCCATGCAGACAAATAATATCCTGATTTTCTTTTGAGTGTTCATGCGTGTTTTTTGGTGACAGCGATTATTAATTGTAATGGCCGTTATTTTACACGGCTATGAGCGCAAGAACAGTGCGCAGCCGCTGAATACCATCTGCAACAACGGGCAAGCGTGATAAAATCCGCGCTTCAATTACCCTTAATCATTATGAATTTTTCTGCTATTACCGCGCTTTCACCGTTGGATGGGCGTTATCACAGCAAAGTCGAATCATTGCGGCCGTATTTCAGTGAATTTGCGTTAATTCGTTATCGTGTGCAAGTCGAGATTGCCTGGCTTAAAGCGCTCAGCGCCGAACCTGCCATTACCGAGGTGCCTCCTTTCTCAACAGAAACCAATGAGCGTCTGGATGAGTTGATCACTAATTTTTCGGTGACGGATGGCGAAGCGGTCAAGGCGATTGAAGCCATTACCAATCACGATGTAAAAGCGGTCGAATATTGGCTGAAACAAACGCTCAGCGATAATGCGGAAGTTACGAGTGTTGCCGAGTTCATTCACTTTGCTTGCACCTCGGAAGATATCAACAATCTGTCGCATGGATTGATGCTCAAAACCAGCTTGCAGCAGGTGATGCTGCCGGCATTGACCGTGATTATTGCTAAACTGATCGAGTTGGCGCAGCAATTGGCGGAAATACCCATGCTTGCGCGCACGCACGGACAGCCGGCGTCGCCGACGACGCTTGGAAAGGAAATGGCGAATTTCGCCTATCGTCTGCAACGCGCGAAGAAACAACTTGAAGCGGCCGCCATTCTGGGCAAGATCAATGGCGCTATCGGCAATTACAATGCGCATTTATCCGCTTACCCGCATTTGGATTGGGAAAAGTTCGCGCAATCGTTCGTGGAACAATTGGGATTGGAATTCAATCCGTATACCACGCAAATCGAACCGCATGACACCATGGCCGAGCTGTTTGATGCTTATGCCAGAATCAATACCATTTTGCTTGACCTGAATCGCGATATTTGGGGTTATATCTCGCTTGGTTATTTCAAGCAAAAAACCAAAGAAAACGAAGTGGGTTCTTCGACCATGCCGCACAAAGTCAACCCGATCGATTTTGAAAATTCCGAAGGTAATCTTGGCATTGCCAACGCTCTGTTGCGCCATTTGAGCGAGAAATTGCCGGTTTCCCGCTGGCAGCGCGATTTAACCGATTCAACGGTGTTGCGTAATATGGGCGTTGCATTAGGTCACACTTTGTTGGCATACGATTCCTGCATCAAGGGTTTGAATAAACTGGATGTCAACATTGTGCAGATCCTGGAAGATCTGGATAACACCTGGGAAATTTTGGCCGAGCCGATTCAAACGGTAATGCGGCGTTATGGTGTCGCTAATCCGTATGAGCAACTGAAAGCGTTGACACGCGGCAAAAGCGGCATTACCCGGGAAACGTTGCATCAATTCATCGCGCAAATCAATATTCCCGAAGCGGAGAAAGAACGCTTATTGGCATTAACGCCCCGCAACTATATCGGCAAGGCCAGTGAACTGGCCGCCGCGATCAAAACGGAATAGATTGGATGGTGTAACGTGTTGAACTGGAACGATGAAAAGGAATTCGTTCAGAAATTTCTGTTTTTGACTTGAAATTTTAAACGATGACCCCAACATGGGTTGCACAGTTACTAGGAGGAACGATGCAAAGTCCAGAAAATCCACAAAATACGGCAGGTAGTCAAGCCGAATTAGCAGAAAACGCACAAGAAAATAAAATTCCGGGTATAACCGACGATCCCACCATCTCGACGGGGGGAGTCAGCGCAGCGCAACCGGATTACGAACAGCTGCTGAAAGAAGCGGAAATTAAAGCCGCAGAGCATCATGATGCGTGGATACGCGCCAAAGCGGAAACCGAGAATATCCGTAAACGCGCGCAAAGCGATGTTGCGAATGCGCATAAATACGCGGTTGAAAATTTCTCGGCTGAATTGCTGAATGTGATGGATAGCTTGGAAGCCGCGTTGGCGGTGGAAAATGCGACCGTGGAGAATTATAAAAACGGCATGGAGTTGACGAAAAAACAACTGATGACCGTTTTTGAAAAATTCAGCATAAATGCTATTGATCCCAAAGGTGAGAAATTCGACCCGCATCAGCATCAAGCCATGTGCATGGTGGATTCCGAACTATCTCCCAATACCGTGGTGCAGGTTATGCAAAAAGGCTATAAGCTGCATGAACGAATCATCCGTCCGGCGCTGGTGTCGGTTTCTAAAGCCAAAGATACTTGAATTTTTGACAGATATCTCCATTTACCAATCAATTTACAAGCAGAATCAATTTCAGAAAAGGATCTATTAATATGGCAAAGATTATCGGTATCGATTTAGGAACGACCAATTCTTGCGTAGCCGTGATGGAAAACGGCAAGCCTAAAGTCATTGAGAACTCGGAAGGCACGCGGACGACCCCATCGATTGTGGCTTATACCGAAGAAGGGGAAATCCTGGTGGGCGCTTCGGCAAAACGTCAGGCAATCACCAACCCGAAAAATACCTTATTTGCAGTCAAGCGGCTGATTGGGCGCCGTTTTGATGAAGACATGGTGCAACGCGACATTAAGATGGTGCCTTACAGCATTGTCCGGGCGGATAACAACGATGCCTGGGTTGAAGTGCGCGGCAAAAAAATCGCTCCGCCGGAAGTATCGGCGCAAGTATTGATGAAAATGAAAAAAACCGCCGAAGATTATCTGGGTGAACCGATAACCGAGGCAGTCATTACTGTTCCAGCGTATTTTAACGATTCGCAACGGCAAGCTACCAAAGATGCCGGACGGATCGCGGGCTTGGAAGTGAAACGGATTATCAACGAACCGACCGCCGCGGCGCTGGCTTTCGGTCTGGATAAAAAGGAAGGTGATCGCAAAATCGCGGTTTATGACCTCGGTGGCGGTACTTTTGATATTTCCATCATTGAAATCGCTGAGATCGAAGGCGAGCATCAGTTCGAAGTATTGGCAACAAATGGCGATACTTTCCTCGGCGGTGAGGATTTCGACTCGCGCGTCATCGAATATCTGGTCGATGAATTTAAGAAAGAAAACGGCATCGACCTGAAGAAGGATATGCTGGCATTGCAACGCCTGAAAGATGCGGCTGAGAAAACCAAAATCGAGTTGTCGTCCAGCCAGCAAACCGAAGTCAATTTACCGTACATCACGGCCGATGCTTCCGGACCCAAACATTTGGCGGTCAAAATAACCCGCGCGAAATTGGAAAGCCTGGTGGAAGATTTGATCGAGCGTACCGCGGGACCGTGCCGCACGGCGCTCAAAGACGCTGGTTTGAGCGCATCGGAAATTGACGATGTGATTCTGGTCGGCGGACAGACCCGCATGCCGAAAGTACAAGACAAGGTGAAAGAAATTTTTGGTAAGGAGCCGCGCAAAGACGTGAATCCCGATGAAGCGGTTGCTGTCGGCGCAGCCATTCAAGGCGGTGTGTTGCAAGGTGATGTCAAGGACGTGTTGTTGCTCGATGTGACACCGTTATCCCTGGGGATTGAGACGCTGGGCGGTGTGATGACCAGGCTGATTCACAAAAATACCACGATCCCGACCAAAGCGCAGCAAGTGTTTTCTACCGCGGAAGACAGCCAAACCGCTGTTACCATTCACGTTTTGCAAGGCGAACGCGAGATGGCGTCCGGCAATAAAAGCCTGGGGCAATTCAATTTGAGCGATATTCCACCGGCGCCGCGCGGCATGCCGCAAATCGAAGTGACGTTTGATATCGATGCCAATGGCATTTTGCACGTATCCGCGAAAGATAAAGCGACCGGCAAGGAAAACAAGATCAAGATCCAAGCCAGTTCCGGTTTGTCGGATGATGAGATCGAACGCATGGTCAAAGATGCGGAAGCGCATGCGGAAGAGGACCATAAAGCAATGGAATTGGTGTCCGCCCGTAATCAATGTGATGCAATGATTCACTCGGTCAAGAAATCTTTGAAAGAGCATGGCGATCAACTGGGCGGAGATGAAAAAGCCAAGATTGAATCGGCATTAAAAGAAGCGGAAGATGTTCTTAAGACCGATAACAAGGAAGCCATTGAGGCGAAAACTCAGGCGTTGACCGAAGCTGCGCATAAATTGGCCGAGAAAATGTATCAACAACACGATCAGGCAGGTCAGCAAGCGCAACAACCGGGTGCTGGCGCTTCTTCAAACCAAAGCGAAAAACCGGTCGAAGGTGAGGTTGTGGATGCGGAGTTCGAGGAAGTTAAAAACAAGAAATAGTTGTCTTTAAAACAACGATATCACTGCAGAGGCGCACCAAGAAAGAGAAACTTTCCTGGTGTGTGCTCTGCGTTTTAACGTTAGATGCAAACATCAATAATCAAGAAACAGAATGCCCTATATCTGTCACGGTAGCAGGAAATCAATATGAGTAAGCGCGATTATTATCAAGTGTTAGGCGTCAGCCGCGATGCCGACGAAGCCACCATCAAAAAAGCCTATCGCAAACTGGCGATGAAGTACCATCCCGACCGGAACGCCGGCGATGTGAAATCGGAAGAGATGTTCAAAGAGGCGAAAGAAGCTTATGAAATATTGACCGATCCGAATAAACGCGCGGCGTATGACCAATTCGGCCACGCCGGGGTGGAAGGCGGTGCAGCGGGAGGAGCCGGCGCGCAAGGCTTCAGCGACGCTTTTAGCGATATTTTCAGCGACTTGTTCGGCGGGCGCGGCGGACGTACTAACGTGCATCGCGGCTCGGATTTGCGCTATAACTTGGAAATTTCTCTGGAGCAGGCTGCGCGCGGTACTGAAACAAAAATTCGCATTCCAACAATGGAAATGTGCGATGTCTGTCATGGCAGCGGCGCCAAATCGGGCAGTTCGCCGAAAACTTGTCCGACTTGTAACGGTCATGGGCAAGTTCGCATGCAACAAGGGTTCTTTTCTATCCAACAAACCTGTCCGAAATGTCACGGCAGCGGCAAGATCATTGCTCAGCCGTGCACCAGTTGTCATGGTGCCGGGCGTGTCAAGCAGCATAAAACGCTCAATGTCAAGATTCCCGAAGGTGTTGACGATGGTGATCGGATTCGCATTTCCGGCGAGGGTGAAGCTGGTGTCAACGGAGGCCCGCCGGGCGATCTGTACGTTGTTGTTCATTTGGCGGCACATTCGGTATTCCGCCGTGATGGCGATCATCTGCATTGCGAGATTCCGATCAGCTTTACCGTCGCGGCACTTGGCGGAGAAATCGAAGTGCCGACTCTGGAGGGGCATGCCAAAATCAAGGTGCCGGCAGAAACACAGACCGGTAAAATTTTCCGGTTGCGTGGCAAAGGCATCAAGGGTGTGAGAAGTCATGACAAGGGCGATTTGCTGTGTCATGTGGCGGTGGAAACACCGGTTAAACTGACAACCCGTCAAAAAGAATTGCTGGAGGAATTGGAAGCTATCAGCTTGAAAGACGGATCGCGTCACAGCCCTCGTGCAAAATCCTGGATGGACAAAGCGCGCGAATTTTTCTCTGAAAAATGATGCAGTTCGTTTGGGAAGCGCTGATTAATTCAACGAACGTGATGAAGGGCGAGGCACACGGAACGCAACAACCGAGACATATCAATCTGATAGGCGAGGGAGTGAGTACCGCGCAACGAAGCAATTCACTCGTGCAGTCAATTAATCAGCGCTTCCTTTGAATTCTCTGGAAAATGCAACAGATTCGAGTCCGATGAACGCCGATGTTGCTCCGGAAGACGTAAATAGTGCTCATGCGGTCGAATCCGGAGCGAGTGCCGGAGGAAGAAGCCATTATGGTTTTATTTTACGTAGCAGGGTCTGCTGACATTGAATGATTTTCTTCACGACACCTGGATTAATCAGCCGGTTGCAACAACACTACGGATGCGACGGACGACGATAACAGCAGCCGCTGGCTATGTTTGAGTCTTGATTGAGCAGGGCATCCAGCCCAATGTGGAATCGAATGGCGGTGATCTGAATCATCCATTGAGTCCGGTGATGGCGGTGATGATTAGAGCCATTCGGTTCTTTTTTACATCAGAAGCTTCAAGTTACCGGACCGTAACCGGCTCGATGGATTATTTCTTAGCCAGTAACATCATTGCACTGATAAAGGAAATCAATAATCCCAGCAGCAACGGCGCCAGAACTGCGCCCTCGCCGGTTATTTCATAATAGCTGAACAATATCAATGCGATGGCTAATGAAACAATCACAATCATTTTATACATCTAACGTTTCCTATCCCTATTAATTAGTTATCAATTCATTTCTTGCTTCCGGATTCAGCAGATTCCTGGGTGTCCTCAGGCATAGCCGGCTTGTTATTTGCGATACTTGTCATTAATGAACTGTGCCACGAATAACCCGGCGACCAAAGCAATAATGCAATAAAAAGTGATTTCGATTAAATCCGACATTTTTTCCGATTCTCCGCAACCAAGACACAAAGCTAAATCATACTATATCCATCAATGGAAATTGAATGGAAAAACGCGCTGACTTTTATCGCGGACAATAATCAGATTCAAACGGAGTTGCAATCGCGCAAGCAACTGCTTCACTTTCGCTCGTTTCCATGAAATCATACCGGACATTGCATTTATAACTCAAAAAGGAGTTTCATCATGAAAGCTGCCGTCCGCTTTACTTTCATATTATCTCTGTTATTGTTTTTTCCGGCATCAACGTATGCAGAGAACATTACCGCCGACATCTACTTTAATAGAGCGGGTACAAAGATCGTTAGCGGTATTGCCAATGTAGCGACCGGGTGGATGGAGTTACCCAAAAATCTTGCGATCTGGAATGAAAAGGATGATCAGATCGTAATAGGCACCATTAATGGATTGCTTTGGGGCATGTTTCATACGGTCGGACGTACAGCGAATGGTGCGCTGGATTTAGCTACGTTTTGGTTGCCGACTTATCCAATTCCCGATCCGGTGTACATTTGGGAAGATTTCTGGAAAGAAACGGACTACCTTGGCTGGCGTATGGCGAGATAGTTGAGGGAAACGCTAATTAATTGATTGCAAGAATGAATCATTTCGTTGCGCGGTATTGGCGTCCTCGCCTATCTTGTTGATATGTCCCGGTTGCTGCGTTTCGCGCGCCTCATGTTTCATCTCGTTTGCCGAATTAATCGGCGTTTCCTTGGATTTTCCCGGATCGGCGTATCAGATCTGGGCTTTTTCCGGTTTTACAATTTCCTTGAGGTTTCGCCATTCTTCCGCTAAGCTGTGATATGTTAAATTGAAATAGAGGAAATAAATGTAACGCTGTAATATTTATCAGTTTTGTCGGGTTTAAAAAGCATGTTGTAGAGCGCTACTAATCCAATCAATAAGGAGCTGGCTATGGGGCAGTATAAAACACCGGGTGTTTACATTGTTGAAAAAAGTGCGTTTCCCAATTCCGTCGTAGAAGTCGCTACAGCCGTACCGGCATTTATCGGGTACACGGAAAAAGCAAATAATAAGGGCAAATCTTTGTTAAACAAGGCGTGGCGAATCTCGTCCATGTCCGAATTTATTAGTTTTTTCGGCGGCCCGCCCAAAACGCAATATCAGATAGCCGAAGTTGCGGCTCCCGCTCCTGCTCCAAGTGGGAAAGATAAGGATAAAGATTCTGGTAAGGGTAGTGCAGTTGCAGCAGTGATTGAATCCGATTTCTCCAGTAACGATAAAGAATATGCACTGTCGCTTCAGGGCGCACGCTATTTTCTGTATCACAGCATGATGCTGTTCTTTCAAAACGGCGGGGGTGCCTGTTATGTCGTTTCTGTCGGCAATTACGAGCAGGAAATTGCAAAGCAAATTATTGAAAAGCCTAAGCTGACCGCGGGGATCGACATCCTGCTAAAAGAACAGGAACCGACCATGGTGGTAATCCCGGATGCGGTATCGCTGGCCGAGCCGGATTGCATCGCGTTGCAGCAAGCAATGCTCAGCCACTGCGGACAAGTGATGAAAAACCGTTTTGCCATTTTGGACGTGTTCGACGGCTACAAGGAAGCGCAAGACAGCAGTTGTATCGAGAATTTTCGCAACGATCTGGGTACGAATAGCCTGGACTTCGCAGCAGCCTATTATCCTTGGCTCAACACTTCGATTGTGCAAACCGGCGATTTGAGTTTTGCCAATGTTTCCAATCTGGATAAGTTGAAAGAATTACTCAAAGCCGAGACTGACGGCAGCGATCTGGATGACAAGAAAAAAGGCGAGATCAACGCCAAGATTGCCGAAATTGGTGTGACGCCGAAAACGGATAAGATGTCCAGTGATGAAGATCTGCACAAAATTCTCACCGCAGTTTGCCCGCTATACAAGAACATCATCGAAAGTATCAAACTCAAGTTGAATTTGTTGCCGCCCAGTGCCGGTATGGCCGGGGTCTATACCATGGTCGATAATTCCCGCGGCGTGTGGAAGGCGCCTGCGAACGTCAGCCTGAATGCGGTGATCTCTCCTTCAGTGGAAATCACGCATGCGCAACAAGAAGATTTGAATGTGACGACCGCCGGAAAATCGATCAATGCAATTCGTACTTTCATCGGCGAGGGTACGCTGGTTTGGGGGGCGCGCACACTCGACGGTAATAGTCTTGACTGGCGCTACATCAACGTGCGCAGAACCATGATCATGCTGGAAGAATCGATCAAGCTGGCAACCAAGGCCTATGTGTTTGAACCGAATGTTTCCAATACCTGGGTTACGATCAAAAGCATGATCAGTAATTTCCTCACCAGCATCTGGAAACGGGGTGGTTTGGCTGGTGCAACACCGGATGACGCCTTCGGTGTTTATGTCGGTTTGGGCGAAACCATGACGCCGCAGGATATTCTGGATGGTATGTTGAAAGTGACCGTGCTGGTCGCATTGAGCCGTCCGGCAGAATTTATCGAAATTACTTTCCAGCAGCAAATGCAGAAATCTTAACCTGAAAGTTAAGCTGTTACTAATGCAGTTGACGAACACGACATTTATTTCTTAATCAATAAAATAAGCAGGAGTAAATCATGGCAGATGATGGATCAGCTCAATCGACTACAGTTTGGCCCATGCCGAAATTTCATTTTCAGGTTAAATGGGATTCGCAAGTGATGCGGTTTCAGGAAGTCAGCGGATTGGATATCCAATCCGAAGAAATTAAATACCGTCATGGCGATAGCCCGGAATTTTCAGTCATTAAGATGCCGGGCATGAAAAAATTTGGCAATATCACCATGAAGAAAGGCATCTTTAAAGGTGACAACAAGTTCTGGGACTGGTTTAAACAAATCAAGATGAACACGATCAAGCGTTTGCCGGTCACGATCAGCCTGCTCGATGAAGGCGGTAAAGCGACGATGGTTTGGACATTGACGAATGCCTGGCCGACAAAAATTACCGGTACTGATCTGAAATCCGAAGGTAACGAAGTGGCGATCGAATCCATTGAAATTGTGCATGAAGGCCTGACGATCGCCAACAGCTAATCGCAAGATCCGGAAAGCAGATGAGCGGTTCGATGAATATGTCATTATCGGGCAATATTTATCCGCCATCTGCTTTTTATTTTAAGGTAATCATCGGACCGCCGGCTGGTTTGACGGTTGACACTTCGTTTCAGGAAGTTTCCGGGATCGATATTGAGATGGATGTCGAAACGGTAATCGAAGGCGGGGAAAACCGGTTTGTCCGGCAATTGCCGAAAGGCACCAAGCACTCGAACTTATCGTTGAAGCGGGGGATTGCCGCTTTAGATTCACCGCTGGTGATCTGGTGTAAAACGACGCTGGAGTCCGGTCTGAATTTGGCGATTAAGCCCTTGCCGGTGCTGGTGTACCTGATGAATGAAGACAAGGTGCCGATCCGTGGCTGGTCTTTTGACTCGGCTTATCCCTTAAAGTGGGAAGTGGAAAGTTTCGGGTCGACCAAAAACGAAGTGGCGATCGAGAAAATCGTGCTGAGCTATACCGCTTCATCCCGCATCATTTAGCGCGTCAAAATAAGAAGATGTCTATTGAAATTAAGCAATTGCTGATCAAATCGAACATTGTCCAGAGAACCAAGCTGGAGGACCCGGAGCTGCCGGAGGAATACCGGGAACTCAAGGAAGATATCCTGTCGGAGTGCCGGCGCATGATTCATGATTCTCTGCAGCGGAAGGAAGACCGCTAAATGCTGCTAAGCGGCGCGAAAACACTGCTGACGATTTCGCCGTGTGCGGTAAATAACGGCAAGATCAGTGTCGACGGTTCCAGGCAGAAATTTGAAGCGATGATCAACCCTGCGGGTTATGAGCATACGCTCCGGTTAAGTTATTCGAAAAACCGGGTGCTGGGCCAACCGGGTACGGAAACCAAGTACGATATCAGTCATCCGGAGAAATTCTCGCTCAAGGAGTTGATATTGGATGCTACCGGCGCGGTGCGCGCCAATCCGCTGGATGTGGTCAGCGATCCGGTACCGATCAAGGATCAAGTCGATTTATTGAAAGATGTTGTTTACAACTATCAAGGCAGTAAGCACGAAGCGCCGATTGTGCAAGTAAAATGGGGTGAATTGCTGTTTTATGGACGGGTGGAAACCCTGAAACTGGATTACACCTTGTTCAAACCGAGTGGCGTGCCGCTCAGAGCCAAAGTCACGTTGACATTTGTCGAATATCAAAGCAGCGAAGAAATTTCCAAAGAAGCAGCGACCGAATCACCGGATTTAACCCATCTGGTCGAAGTGAAAGCCGGTGACACCCTGCCGCTGCTTTGTTATCGCATTTATCAGGACTGCGGTTACTATCCGCAAGTCGCCAAGATCAACAACCTGACAAATTTTCGTGATCTAAAGCCCGGGATTAAGCTTCAATTCCCGCCATTGAGTGGAGGCTGATTATGGCAGATTCTCCATTGATGGGCAGCACAGGGGTGGTTTCGGTAACCATTCAAAGTAACGGCGCTGCGATCGCCGATTCCATTCAAATCGTATCCATCGAAATTTTTTACGCGGTGAACAAAATTCCGCATGCCAGGATTATCCTGCTGGATGGCGATATGCCGAATAATGATTTTCCCGTAAGCAACGCCGACGATTTCAAACCCGGTGCGGAAATTACCATCAATGCCGGCTACGCCAATCAAACCGCCACGGTTTTTAAAGGTGTTGTCATCAAGCATGGCATCAAAATGGACGGCGATAACTTTTCCCGCCTGATTGTGCAATGTAAAGATAAAGCGGTTGCCATGACAGTGGGGCGCAAGAATGCCAACTATGTCGATTCGAAAGACAGCGATATCCTCAGCAAAATCATCGGATCCTATAGCGGATTGTCGTCCGACGTGACCGCCACCACTGCCAGCTTTAAGGAATTGGTGCAGTATTACTGCACGGACTGGGATTATTTGCTCGCTAGAGCCGAAGTCAATGGATTCCTGGTGATAATCGATGAAGCCAAAGTCAGCGTCAAAGCTCCGCAAGTAAGCGGTGAACCGGTATTGACGCTGACTTACGGGATCGATCTGATGGCATTTGCTGCGGACATTGATGCGGCGGCGCAGTATTCGGAAGTTAAAGGCGCTGTATGGAATTTAACGGATCAGGCAGTACAAGAAGCGCAAGCCGCTCCCGACAATCTGACCAGCCAAGGAAATCTGACAGGCAGTGATCTGGCCGGCGTGATCGCGGCCGATAATTTCCGCTTGCAATCGCCGGTACCGCTTGACGATTCGGCATTAACCGGCTGGGTTAAGGGGCAGCAAGTGAAATCGGCTTTGGCGCGGATCCGGGGTTACGCGTCGTTTCAGGGCAGCGCCAAAGCGAAAACCGGCGAGTTGATTGAATTAAAAGGTGTGGGTAATCGTTTCAACGGCAATGTATTGGTGACGGCTGTCAAGCATGATATCAAGCAAGGTAATTGGGTCACGGAGATTGAGTTCGGCTTGTCGCCGTTATGGTTTGCCGAGCAGTATAAAACCGAAGCGCCGCTGGCTTCGGGGTTGACGCCGGGGGTCAGCGGCTTGCACATCGGGGTGGTGAAAAAGCTGGATGCGGATCCGGACGGGCAATACAAGATCCAGGTATCGGTTCCGGTGATGCAGCCGGATACCGAAGGCGTGTGGGCGCGTCTGGCGAGTTACTATGGTTCGAATGGTTTTGGCGAGTTTTTTATCCCGGAAATCGGCGATGAAGTGGTGCTGGGCTATTTCAATAACGATCCTTCGCACCCGGTAATTTTAGGGAGTATGTACAGCAGCAACCACAAACCGCCGTACGAGTTGACTGCCGACAATTACATCAAGGCCGTGGTGACAAGAAGCAAGCTGAAGCTGGAGTTCGACGACGAGAAGAAAGTCATCACGCTGATTACTCCTGCCAATAACAAGATTGTCATCAACGACGATCAAAAGTCGATTCTGCTGCAAGACCAGAATTCCAACAAAATTGAGCTCAATTCCAGCGGCATTGTGATCGACAGCTCTAAAGATATTAAGATCAGCGCCAAAGGCAAAGTGACCATAGATGCCGTCGGCAACATCGAAGCAACGGCGCAAGCGGATATCAAGTGCCAAGGTTTAAATGTCAATCATCAGGCCAACGTCGGCTTCAGCGCCAAAGGCAATGCGACTGCCGAATTGTCCGCCAGCGGGCAAACCACTGTTAAAGGCGGTATTGTCATGATTAACTGACACCGCGCACGGCGATCTAAAATTTACCGGTTGACAAAGGAGTATCAGAATCATGCCGCCAGCTGCCAGAATTACCGATATGCATACCTGTCCGATGCAAACCCCCGGTGTTCCGCCGATTCCGCATGTCGGCGGTCCGGTCAGCGGACCCTGTGTTCCCAATGTGTTGATTGGAAACCTGCCGGCTGCGGTCGTGGGGGATATGTGCGTATGCGTCGGGCCGCCCGATACGATTGTGAAAGGCTCGGCTACCGTCATGATCGGTAACAAGCCGGCAGCCAGGATCGGTGATACCACTGCACATGGCGGTGCGATCGTGGTTGGTTTGCCGACTGTGATGATTGGCGGGTAGAACCGGAGCCAGATTTGCCATGACTGTCGACAAATCCTTTCTCGGAACCGGTTGGGGATTTCCTCCCGAGTTTCAGATCCATGGAACGGTGAAGCCTGTTTCCGCTGAAGAAGATATCCAGGAAAGTTTGTATATTTTATTATCGACCAACCCCGGAGAGCGGGTGATGCAACCAACCTACGGTTGCGGTTTGAAAACGCAGATATTTGAAGAAATCAATGAAACCGCGGTAACGGTGATGATCGATCTGGTTAGACGCGCCATTCTGTTTTTCGAACCGCGAGTCATCGTGGAAACGATCACCGTCGAATCGGATAATGCAAACGATATCTTGAATGGACTGATAAAAATAAACATTTCTTATATCGTACGGGCCACCAATAACCGCCATAACATTGTATATCCGTTTTATTTCACGGAAGGAACCAACGTTGAATTGTAATTTATTCGGGTAAGCGGATGCGATTGCTCAGTGATCCATTAAATAGTCAACTGCACATTAGCGACGGACGGAGTCAGCAAAACAGACGATTGCCGGCTTTGCAGCAAGATTATTTTAATGTTTCGGAAATGCAGTTTCACACACTGCTGGCTTTGCTGGTGGATTATGCGCAGGCAATGAATTTTTTCAACCTGGAGCACCGGGTTTCCGGAACCTGGAAGCAATTTTTCTCAGTGGATGAAACCGTAGTCATCGCGACAATGCTGGCGGTTGATTTGAAGAAATTGACAGCGGCCGGAGCGGCTGAGTCAAGCGCGGAGAGTGCTGATAACCCGGTAATCCGTGCATTGCAGCCGTTAGCTGGCAAAGAAGCCAGCCGGCATGTGATGGCAGCCTATACCGCGTTGCATTTGCTGGATCAATGGCTGCAGAAATTAGCAACGCCGCATAATCAAGTTGGGATAGAGTTACGCAAGATTCTGGCAAGTGTGATCGCCGGATTGAGGAAAGATATCGATGTGCTTTGGCAATATTTAGCCGGATATCTGGAAGGTTGTGAACAGCAGCAAGTTTTTTCCACGGATCTGATTGATTTGGTGTTATCCGCCGAGGAAAGGCCGCGGACGCACCGTGAAACCAGTATCGTTGAGATAGCGGATATTGCAACAATCCGGTCGAGTCATTATGCATTTGTGAAGGCCATTGAAATGGTGCAAAGCAATGCTGCCGAACTGCTTTCATCCGCTTTGCGCAGCGGCGATCATGATCCTGCAGTCGGTTTGCTGCTTGCTTTTTTGCAGCTATTCCAGAAACTGCAAAAAAAATTAAACCGGTTCACGTTGAATTATGTTGATTTTTACTATGATCAGGTGCTCAAAGTTCAGCGGCGTGATTTTTCCCCGGATTATGTTTATCTGGTAGTCGCGCCCAATAAAAAGAATTTTAATGCTCTGATTCCACGAGGAACCGAATTTCTTGCGAGATCGGATGAAGAGAACCGGGATATTGTTTACGCGTCAACCGCTGATGTCGCAATTAATGATGCAGTCGTAAGCTCGATTTATACGCTGTTCTTTAAAAGGGATGCGATGAATTTTCCAGAAAATAATTTACTGGAAAAAACCGGATTGGATGGCCGATCCGATGAATCCGCGAGACAACTGGCAACCGGATGCTGGCTGCAAAGTATTCCGTTGCCGCTAGGGGCGAATGTCGCCGGTCAGGGACAGATGACCGCTTACCCATTGTTCGGGGCAACCAGAGAAGGCGAAGAGAATGTGCTGACGCAGCAAGCGGATATCGGTTTTGCATTCGCCAGCAAGGTGTTGCTATTGAAAGAAGGGAAGCGGACGGTAACGATTGAAATTCGCTTCAGGGATAACGGACTGACTTTTGAGCAGTGGCTTCAAAAAATTGCTGAAGCCATGCATTCCGGCGGCGGTTGCACAGAAACCTTGACGCATATTCAAGAACAGCAAGCTTTTTTTAAAGCGTTTAAGGATGTTTTTGTAATCAGCTTATCCACTCAAGGCGGGTGGCAGGAAGTACCGGAATATTCGCCTTGTTACTTAGGAATCGACCTGCGCCAGCAATCCAACAGCTTGCGCATAACCTTGTTGCTGCCGGAGAGTTTTCCAGGAATTGCCGCGGTCAGTTCCGATGTTCACGGAACGGATTTTGATACCGGGTTACCCGTTATCCGTTTTCTATTAAATCCCCGGAGCTATTTGTATCCGTATGGGATTTTTTCCAGACTGGAAATATCGTCAGTTGAAATCGGGGTCGAAGTCGAGGGTTGCAGAACCCTGCAACTTTTCAATAATATCGGACAATTGTCGCCGTTGACGCCGTTTGCACCTTTCGGCCCGATCCCGGAAACCGGTTCGTATTTGGTTGCCGGGTGTCCGGAAACGGCCGGTAAACACTTATCCGACTTTAGTATCACGCTTCAATGGGGAGGTGTTCCCGCCACACTCGGCGGGTTTAGATCCTACTATCAAGGTTACGAGTTATCCGGAAATACTGATTTCCTGGTAAGCGCCACAGTTCTGGCCAATGGCAAATGGTTGCCCGAAAATGCCGGATCGGCTAACGTCAGCTCGTTATTTGAAATCAATACCGGCTTGGACGGCGGCAGTGAAATCAACGAACATCGCCAGCTATCATGCCGTTCCATTATTTCCAACTGGAGTCCTGTGGAGTACCGCAGCTCTGGAAGTCCGTACAATTATTCGCCGTCCGCCCAAAAAGGTTTTTTTAAATTTACGCTGATCGCGCCAGCGCAAGCTTTCGGTCATCGTGAGTATCCGCAGGTATTGACGGAGGTATTGACGTTCAACGCCAAGCAGAAGCATAGCCAGTTTTTGAAAAAAATGCCGAATCCTCCCTATACACCGATGATCGTGTCGATTTTTGCCAACTACAAAGCGGCATCGAAAATCATCGTGGGCAGGGAAGAAGCAAACTGTATCCCGGCGATGCAAGAGAAAATCATTCATTTGCATCCGCTGGGCTGGAAAAATGCAATGATTAACACGGATCGAAGCATTTTTTTACTGCCGCACTATGCCTATTCAGGCAATTTGTTGATTGGATTGCAGGGATTGACCGATGGCGGCGCGATCACGCTGTATTTTCATTTGCGCGAGAATTCCTTGCCGATTAAGGATACTTATCTGAAAGAGTTGCGCTGGTTCTACATGGCCGATAACCAATGGCTGCCATTAAGCGCGAAGGAGATATTATCGGACTCCACCCAACGGTTTATGAAGTCCGGAATCGTCACGTTGCATATCCCGGCGGATATTACGCAGGAGAATACGGTGCTGCCGGCCGGATTATCCTGGCTGCGAGTGTCCGCTGAGCATGAGCTGGAAAATTTCTGTAGTCTCTATGCGATCCATGCGCAAGCGATAAAAGCCAGCAGGCAATCGGATCAGGGCACTCAAAGCAACTTGATCCGATTGCTGCCCGGTTCGGTAACGCGTGCCCGTAAATCAATTCCCGGTATCGGGAGCATCCGGCAAATCCAGGCATCGTTCGGCGGCGAGCCGGTTGAAGATCGCGATCAATTGCGCGTGCGTATCAGCGAACGCCTGAAACATAAGAAACGCGCATTGCTGCCGGCGGATTACGAATTGCTGATACTGGAACAATTTCCGCAGATCCATAAGGTAAAATGCTTTCCCAGCATGGCTCCCGATTTTGTGTCCGCGCAGCAATTTTCTCCCGGTCATTTGATGATAGTCGGAGTGCCGTATCTGTCGCATGATGAAATAACGACGCAACGGCCGTTCTTAAGCGGGCAATTGATCAATGACATACAGGATTACATCAGTCGGCTCACCACGCCGTTCGTGGCGATCCATGTTTGTAACCCGGTTTATGAAGTGATCCAGGTGAGGTGCACGGTCAAGCTGAAAAATCCGCTCCTGGCGGGTTTGCATTTGAATCAATTGAATGCGGCGATTTCCGGTTTTCTGTCGCCCTGGAATGATGCGATTGGCAATACCCATCATTTTGGCTGGCGCATCAGCAAGCACGATATCGAATCTTTTATTCAGAATATGGATTACATCGACCGCGTGACCAACTTATCGATCTTGCGGATCGCACCCAAGGGCGAAGGTTATTTCGAGTTGTTCGATAGCGCGGCGCAAACAGGGGATGACATAGATTCCGGCGATGTCGCTCCAATTTATCCCTGGAGCATCGCGGCGCCGATTAAGCAGCATTTTATCGAAATGGATGACCGCTTCGATTTGATCGAACCGGAAATAACCGGAATCGGGGAATTGGAGATTGGCAGCACTTTTATTATTTCTGATGAAAAATGGCGCGAAAAGATAGAAAAACACTAGAAGCCAAATTCAAGAACGGAAGAATGCCATCGGAAGTCGCATTCGCCGATCTCATTGATTCAACGTTGAATCTGATTGACGACGGGTTCGAAAAAACCGTGGAAGACGGGCTTAAAGTCTCGCAATTAGGAGATGGAAAGCTGATGAGTTTTTATCAAAATATGTCGACGCTTAGTTCTATGTGGTTTGTCGGGATTGATAAGGCAACCGCGAATTTAAGTTTTGGCAATCCGAGCAACCCTCACGTATTGACTTTACGCAGCATCGACCCCGCGGATTCCGGATCCGCAAGCGCGGCCAAAATGGGCGTCGGAATTAATACCGCGGCGCCGCGATTTGAACTCGATGTTGCCGGAACGATTGCGTCTCATGGCCGGGTTGGGCAGCGCGGAGAATTTGCCGTTCCCGCTGATGGCAACTGGCACGATATCACCGAAATGCTGACGGGCTGTCAGGCGTTTGAAGTGGTTGCGGGTGTCGGCGGCAAGGATGCCGACGGCAAGTTTGCGCTGATGCACGCGTTTGCGCTGAATACCTATAATACCAAGGGTCATATTACCTATCATCAATCCCATTACGGGGCCAAATGTAACCGCCTTGAATTGCGCTGGCAGAACGGCGAAAACACCGAGAACTTCGAATATAAGTTGCAACTGCGGGTCGAGGCGGCGTATGGAGATAAAATTTGGGTCAACTATCATATGACCCGGCTTTGGCATGATCCGCTGATGTATGGAAGTGAGAAAGAACCCGAATCGGTTTATCCGCAGGTCATCCGCAAACGGCAGCAAACAACGGACAAGTAAGATGACCGGACGCACATTCATTATCAGTTTGAATCTGGAAGAAGGCAATGTGTTATTGGAAGCGCTCGCGGAATGTCCTTTTAAATCAGTTTTTGAATTGATCGGTAAATTAAACCAGCAAGCCAATCAATTATTTGCATCCGGTGCTTCTCCGCAGGAGCGGCAACCATTTAATTTTACCGAAGCGGAACTCTCGCTTTCGCTCAAGGCCCTGGGGAACCTGCCTTATCATCGCGTTCACAAATTGCTGGAAGATCTGAACTTGCAGATCGGACGTCAAGGTAATCAGCATTCAACCGCGGTATCAACCGGCTATGTCAACGTCTGATCAAATACCGCGGATTAGAATTGATCCGGATGGTCTTGATTTTGATACGTTAAGAAAAGAAGCGATCGGCAGCGTTCAGGAACTCAGCGGAAAAATCTGGACTGACTTCAATACGCACGATCCGGGCGTTACCATCCTGGAACATCTTTGCTACGGCTTGACGGATTTAGCGTATCGGACCGGATTTGAAGTGCCGGATTATTTGATCGATCAGAACAATAAGATCGATTACGCCCGGCATGCATTATTTTCTCCGGAAGCAGTTTTTCCCAGCGCGGCCGTTACAGAAACCGACTATCAAAAATTATTATACGATGCGATTCCCGAAATCGATTATGTTTGGCTGGAACCCTATGTTGCCGGGGAAGCTTCCGCTCCGAAGGGGCTTTATTCGGTTTTTGTGAAGCTGGATGAAACGCATCTGCAAAGTGGAACGGAAAAACCGAAACAGGATGATAGCCGGCTAAAGGAATTTCCGGCAAAACTTGAGCCGATCCGCCGGGCATCGGATCGGGTGCGCAGCCAATTCGATCAACTCGGTGAATATTTGGATGCCTGGCTGGAAACTGTGCAACGTGGACGGGATACGGTGAATGATTGCACCCCGGCAAGCCAGGAATCCGCGCAATTCGTCAACCAGCTGAACGAGATGTTGCGTCAGCTCGATCGAATTTTGTCCTGCATCGATAGCATTTGGAGCCGGATCGATAACCTCTGGTCGGTGATGATTGATTCTTTAGTCAGCGCCGATTTGGCTGTCCGTTTCGACGAGATCCTGCTGAAAATGCACGCGGTATTCGGTTATGCCAAACTGAATGAAACGCTGAAGAATGCTTTGGCGTTTTTACAGCCGGGTCCAGTAAAGCGTAAGCCAGCGAAAAATGATTGGCTGACGGCACTGATGATTCCGCTGTCAAAGTTTGAACGCGCATTGAACAAGCTGGATGAATTGCTGCAGGGGATCGGAAACGGCTTATTCACGCAAATTGAATTACCGGATAACGCCATTGCGGCGCCTGATGAAGCCGCGATTAAACAAAAAATACGTACGGTATTTTTGCAACATCGCAATCTCTGCGAAGATATTCAACGTATCGAAATCATTCATAGCATGCCTTTTTTCCTGGCGGGAGAGGTGGAGATTCAGCCGTCTTACAACCGGGCTAAGATTTATGCCGAAATTTTTCTTAAATGCGCGCACTGTATTTCTTCCGGCATACAGATCGACCGCTATGAATCGGTTCTCAGCCGGACGGGTGATTACGAGCGGATTTTTTGCGGCCCTCTGACCAGTCACGGGCATATCAGCGATCGTTGTTTTGAGGGATCGCAACAAGTACTGGGTGTGATTGATTTAATCAACTTGGTGAAACAAATCGAGGGAGTCGTTCAAGTCCATGAACTGTATTTGATCGATCTGGACAATAAAAAACACACCAGTATTTTCTACGATTCTTCCCGGTATGTTTTTCCGGATTTATGCTTCCCCAAATCGGCCAATCCGAAGCAGGTGCTGAAGCTGGTTCTTCCGCAAACGGCTAGTCAACGGCAAACCGGCCGCAGTATTTCCGGTTTTGGATCTTCCGGTGGCGGCGCTCAGGATGTCGAATTGCTCGAAGAAACGCGGCTGGAACTCCGCAAGTTAATTTTTGAATACTACGCTTTCAGGAATAACCGCGTATCGTTTGCGCAATTGATTCCGCTGCCCAAGGGACAGCAGCGGCCTCTGCAAGAATATTATTCGATCCAGCATCACTTTCCGGCGATTTATGGGATTAACCGCTATGGCATTCCGCAGTCCAAACCCCTTGCAGTGAAAGCACGGGCGAAGCAGCTAAAAGCCTATTTGTTTCCCTTTGAACAGCTCATGGCGGACTATTTGCAGAATCTGCAAGAATTGCCGCGATTGTTTTCACTGGACCCGGAGCTTGGCCAATCCTATTTTTCTCAATTTCTGGATGATCAAAATATTCCCGGCATCGAGCAACTTTATGCGGGTGGAAAAGCGTGCAGCCGGACTTTGCTATCCGCCGTTTTGGCGCGCTACGATGGCTACGCTGAGCGAAGAAACCGGCTGCTGGATACATTATTGGCGATGCATGGCGAAGAATATCCGCAAAAGTTGCTGCTGCAATTCGACTGTTATTGGCGAGAGAATCCGGAAGAATGGATTATTCATAATAAGATCAATTTTCTGAAGTGTATCCGGGAAATTACACGCGACCGGGGATTGGGTTTCAACTATTCGGAACCTGCGGTACGGGTGGCCGGTCAGGCGGCAATTGAAAATATTGCCGGCGCTCATCAACGTATCAATATTCTGCTGGGACTGACACAATATCGCAGCATGCCCGCCATCACCGAAGTGTTACTGGCCAGAAACAGCCGCCTGATTCCCGATCGGGTGATGGCGCAAGCGGTCAATTTTCTTTCCGAAGAAATGGAACAATCGGCGGAATCTATCGTTGCGGAAGCAGGAAGATTCGCCGGCCTTTCGGTTCCGGCTTTATTACCGCCGCTCAGCGATAGCGTATTCAAAGAAGGAACCGAATTGCGCAATTACCGGTTAGTCAATTCGGGCGGTCAAACCTTGGTATGTCTAAAAACCGCGCAATCGGCGCGCCTTTGGCCGCTGGAGATTAAGGACAGCCGGGATGAAGCCATCCGTTATGCTTATACGTTCAGCCATGCGTTGACGCAACTCAATATCGCCTGTGAAGGCTTTCATTTGCTGGAGCATGTTTTACTGCGGCCGCGAGGACAGGATCAACCGGATACCGCTCCCGTTCCCGGTTCCGGTTCTTCTTTCGATTTCCGGGTCAGTGTGATTTTTCCATCCTGGACGGCGCGCTTCTCGAATCCGGCATTCAGGAAGTTCGCGGAAGAAACCGTGCGCAGCAATCTGCCGGCGCATATTTTTCCGCAGTTTTACTGGCTGGATTTTGTTTATATGCAAGATTTCGAGCAGCGTTACCGGATATGGCTTGACTGCATGCGGCAAACCGATCTGGATCAGCCGGGTCTCGAACGGCTCAATAATGCGTCCAAAAGACTCATCGCTTTCCTGGTAAAAAATAGAAAGGAAAATGACCATGCGTGCTGGATTTAGCGATAAGCCGGCGGCGCATCGCATTGAAGCGCTTATTTTTGATTGTTCTTTTGATTCCATGGCCATTGCACAGACGTTCGAAGCGGATATGAATGTCTGGTTAACCACCCGGTTACTGCCGGTTATCGATAGCGTGCTTCTCGAATTTGACGAAACCGGCGTGGTATGGCGCATGGATCGGCTGGAACTCGATCTGGGCGATATTCCCGAAGACAATTTTTACGATGTGCTGATGCAGCGCTTGCGGGAAAAACTGAGCGAGTGTTTGCAGGCGCAACAAAATAAAACCCCTGATTCCGCGGCGGCAGCCTCGGCTCTGTTGCCTTCACAGCGTATCAGCCAATTGCAGTCGGATCTGGAACGATTGCGGGATTTCTTGCTAACCGGCGCTTTACCCTGGCACATCAATGGTGCAAATCGGCTGGCGCATGAAACTATGCTGCAACGCCTGTTGCAATCCGGGCCTGCCGGAGGGCTATTGGTTACACTGTTGAAACGTTTATCAACGGACGAACGGACAATCGCTGTGAAACGTCTGATTTCGCAGTTTCCCCGGCAGCATTTGGAAAATCTGTTATCCCACATGACCCCGATGCATGTCGGCATGCTCGCTGATTTTATCAAGGTTTACCGGCAAGCGCTTGTCGAGCGAGGCGATCTGCAGTATTCACCTGCTGAAGAATCGGCCGCGGCGTGGACCCATGTATTCGAGTTTCTATTGTCAGCCAACCAGCTGCCCGATCATCCGCAAGCGTTATTACACCAGTTGATCCATCAAAATGCGATCCGGCAACCGTGGCAAGAGCCGCGCCAGTTAGTGAAGCAGCTAGCGGCAACGGCGATTCAATGGGAAAAATCCGGAAAGATTGATCGTGTTTTGAGTGATGCATTGCAAAAACTCTACGCGGGTATTTCCGGACGGAAGCCTGGTGCGGGACATCATGATATCGCAGTCACTCGCAATCAGTCCGCGCGGCGGGCAGCTCTGGACCGGAAGACGCCGCTGGCGCGGATAATAGTCGTATTGCGCGGGATGGGACAGATAGGGGAGCCGGTCCTCAAATGGGCGGATCAGGAACCGGAAGTGTTCAGGCGGCAATTGCAGCAGTGGCTCAGCGCAGCGGCTGTGAGAGACGAAGTGATCAAGCTGCCGGACCGCGTGCTGCGAGACATCCACTTTGTGTTGTCGGAACAAGCGGCGTTGCTGCTGGAAAACTTGCTGAGTTACAGCGGCAAACTGTACAAGCTGAAGCAACAAGGCGGTGAACTGAGTCGTACGGAGTGGCAACGCAAACTGTGGATGGCCAATTTGGCCTACTGGCCGGCGCAACCCGGTGCGGCATTTGAGCCGATGGGTTATCTGCATGCGCTGGCCCGCGGCATATCGGATGCAGCAAGCCCGAGGGAAATATTGCGCGCCTGGCTGGCGGCGCTGCAGCGCGCCAAATCCTACGGCACATTGGTCATGCAACTGCAATTGTCGATTGCGGATGTTCCCGGACGGCAAACGGCCAAAGGAAGCAGCGTAACGCACCGGATTGATGAGCCAGCGGAAGACGAAACCGCCTGGCTATTGCAACAGCAGTTCCTGACCGGCGCGGCTGATGCGGCGCAACAGCCATTGCGGCAACATCTGCAGCAACTATCGATCAAGCACCCGCAACAACTGCAGCATTTCTATCAGGATTTACGCCGCGGCCGCTACGATTTGACAGCAGCGCATCTGCGCGTGGAAGACTTGCGCAGCCTGATCGAAGGATTGTTGCAGACTGAAACGGCTACTTCAGATGCCGATCATCAGCTTTTTCTGCAAAGCATCGACCAGCGGGCGGTGCGGATAACCGGCATAACCGATCAGCGCGCCTACTACCGGAAGGTGCTGGAAGCGATGCTGCAGAACCGCGAAATTGACGTAGAGGCGATTGCAACAGCGGTGCAGCGGGACGCCGCTAGCGGCGGCATCGAGAGTAAAGAAATCCCGTGCGCTACGCAAGCCGCCATGGCGGAAGCGGGAGCAGCCAAGCCACGCAAAACAGACCCGCCGCAAACAGCATTAACGGACAGCGCACCGGAGCGGCAGCTTGAAGCGGTGTATGCCGCAGCTTATCGAAAGCTATTGAGCGGACTGCAACAGGCCGGGCTGCTGCAAGAAACCGGACGGCCGGGCGTGACCGGCATGCGTGTTACGGAATTGCGGCAACGGCTGCGGGAGCTGCTAAGCAGCATGGAACTGGATGAACTGGCCGGTAAATTACCGCCGGCATTGGTACTCGAAATCATTTATTGGCTGCAACCGCAGGCGGCGCGGATCGTTGAAAGCTTGCTGTCGCATGGCGCCGAACTGCACGAGGTAGCGGATCTGGAAGTAACGCGGAATCAGGCGCAGTGGCGATACCGGCTGCAGCGGGCCGCAATTGCCGGCTGCCTGATGCAAGAAGATCAGGCATTCGAGCCGGCAACTTATCTCCGCGCACTGGCGCGTGCGGTATCGGATGGCACGGCACCGGAGCAAGTACTTCTAGCCTGGCACGAGAAACTGGAACAGATCAAAGCCTACGGTGCATTGCACGCGATGTTGCAAACGATCAATGACTTGTCCCAAGTTACCCGGAATCCGGTATTGCCGGTTCCAACCGCAGCATCCAGTCACGCTGACAAGATGATGCCAGCGGCTGAAACTCAGCCGGCTGCGCTTTCCGGTGAGTTGCGATCAACACGGCGGGCAGCTCTGGACCGGAAGACGCCGCTGGCGCGGATAATGGAAGCGTTGCGCGGGATGGGACAGATAGGGGAGCCGATCCTCAAATGGGCGGATCAGGAACCGGAAGTGTTCAGGTGGCAATTGCAGCAGTGGCTCAGCGTAGCGGCTGTGAGAGACGAAGTGATCAAACTGCCGGACCGCGTGCTGCGAGACATCCACTTTGTGTTGTCGGAACAAGCGGCGTTGCTGCTGGAAAACTTGCTGAGTTACAGCGGCAAACTGTACAAGCTGAAGCAACAAGGCGGTGAACTGAGTCGTACGGAGTGGCAACGCAAACTGTGGATGGCCAATTTGGCCTACTGGCCGGCGCAACCCGGTGCGGCATTTGAGCCGATGGGTTATCTGCATGCGCTGGCCCGCGGCATATCGGATGCAGCAAGCCCGAGGGAAATATTGCGCGCCTGGCTGGCGGCGCTGCAGCGCGCCAAATCCTACGGCACATTGGTCATGCAACTGCAATTGTCGATTGCGGATGTTCCCGGACGGCAAACGGCCAAAGGAAGCAGCGTAACGCACCGGATTGATGAGCCAGCGGAAGACGAAACCGCCTGGCTATTGCAACAGCAGTTCCTGACCGGCGCGGCTGATGCGGCGCAACAGCCATTGCGGCAACATCTGCAGCAACTATCGATCAAGCACCCGCAACAACTGCAGCATTTCTATCAGGATTTACGCCGCGGCCGCTACGATTTGACAGCAGCGCATCTGCGCGTGGAAGACTTGCGCAGCCTGATCGAAGGATTGTTGCAGACTGAAACGGCTACTTCAGATGCCGATCATCAGCTTTTTCTGCAAAGCATCGACCAGCGGGCGGTGCGGATAACCGGCATAACCGATCAGCGCGCCTACTACCGGAAGGTGCTGGAAGCGATGCTGCAGAACCGCGAAATTGACGTAGAGGCGATTGCAACAGCGGTGCAGCGGGACGCCGCTAGCGGCGGCATCGAGAGTAAAGAAATCCCGTGCGCTACGCAAGCCGCCATGGCGGAAGCGGGAGCAGCCAAGCCACGCAAAACAGACCCGCCGCAAACAGCATTAACGGACAGCGCACCGGAGCGGCAGCTTGAAGCGGTGTATGCCGCAGCTTATCGAAAGCTATTGAGCGGACTGCAACAGGCCGGGCTGCTGCAAGAAACCGGACGGCCGGGCGTGACCGGCATGCGTGTTACGGAATTGCGGCAACGGCTGCGGGAGCTGCTCAGCAGCATGGAGCTGGACGAACTGGCGAGTAAATTACCGCCGACATTGGCTCTCGATCTCGTTTATTTGCTGCAACCGCAGGCGGCGCGCATCATGGAACATCTGCTGGCACAGGGCACGGTATTGCATGGGATCGCGGGGGAAGAAGCGGCACTGAATCCGGCGCAGTGGGCACAACGGATACGCCGGGGGGCGATCGCTTATTGCATAACGGAAGCTGACCGCGAATTCGAGTCGGCGATCTATATGCACACACTGGCGCGCGCGGTATCCGCCGGTACCGATACTGGAGAGACGCTGCTGGCTTGGTACGAGCAACTGGAACATATCAAAGCCTACGGGGCGTTGCATGCGATGTTGCAGCGCATGATTTCGCAATCCATCATAACTTCCGGGTTGCGTGCGGAAGCAAACGGGTCGCAAAATCCAGTAGTGAATAACGCTGCAGAATCTGCAGAATCTGCAGATCGTGAAGCATTTCCGGCGATCAATTGGGATTCTCTGCTGAAAGGATCACAATCCGGCGATATCTACGAAGAGATCTTCATCGATAATGCCGGAATGGTATTGGCCGCGCCATATCTGCCGCGGTTGTTCACGCTGCTGGAATTGGTCGACGACGGCGTATTCGTTGACCGGCAAGCCGCCGAGCGGGCAGCACATTTGTTGCAATTTCTGGTGAACGGACAATCGCAGTCACCGGAATATCAATTGACGCTTAATAAGATTTTATGCGGTATCACTACCGGCATTCCGATTTGCCGGGGAATTGAAATCAACAACCGTGAACAGGAAACGATTGAAGGCTTGCTGCGCGGCATGATTCAAAATTGGAAAACCGTCGGCAATACTTCCATCAGCGGGTTACGCGAAACCTTTCTGCAGCGTAAAGGCGTATTGCAGTTAAAAGAAGACGGGTTATGGTATTTAACGGTTGAGCCGGGTGTATTTGATATGTTGCTGGACAGCTTGCCGTGGAGTTTTTCGGTGATCAAGCACGCTTGGATGGAACGCGCGGTTCATGTAACCTGGCGTTAAAGCATCGTGATCTGTTTTTTTACCCTGAAAGACCAGACAGTATGATGAAAAGTCATGCAAATGCAGTTACTTTGGAGAAAGAGATCGTCTGGTTTAAGGCGGTGCTCGCGGCGCGTTGCGATATATATTTTTGCAGGGAAACCGCCACTGCGGATATTCGCGAGATTGCGCCGCCGGATGTCAGCGCCGATTCTTCCGAGTATGCCCAATTGATACAGGCTTACAACATGGGCTTTGATGAACGCCTGGTGTTGATTCTGGCAGTGTTGCCGCATATTCAACCGCATGTGCTGGATACGTTCTTGCTGAACAATCAAGAGACAGCCCGCGGCTTTACCGAATTTGGCGGCTGGAAGGGAAAAGGGCATAGCGGTTTCTTACCGACGTGTGAAACCGCTGTGTTTATCCTTGCCGGCGAAGAGCTGGCGAGGCGCTTTGAAGTGATGAATCTGTTTCAGCCGGATCATTTCCTGTCGAAGCAGCAGATGATCAGAGTCGAGCACAATGCCAGCGGAGAACCTTTCTTAAGCGCCATGTTGATGATAACCGCCGAGTGCCTGAACCGGGTGACGCTCGGCCGCTGCGATAAACCCGATTACGGCGTTCATTTTCCGGCAAAGTTGATTACGACTTTCTTGACATGGGATGACCTGGTATTGAATCCCGAAGTGATGGATGACGTGGAAAATATCAATACCTGGCTGCGGCATTCGCAAACGATTTTGCAACAATGGAAACTGGAAAGAAATATCAAACCGGGGTACCGGGTGCTGTTTTACGGACCGCCAGGCACCGGAAAAACCTTGACCGCGACATTAATTGGACTCAGTATCGGCGTTGATGTCTACCGCATTGATTTATCGATGGTGGTATCGAAGTATGTCGGTGAAACGGAAAAGAACCTTGCCAATGTTTTCGATCAAGCGCTCAATAAAAACTGGATTTTGTTTTTTGACGAAGCGGATGCATTATTCGGCAAGAGGACGCAGACCAATAATTCCAATGATCGCTATGCCAATCAGGAAGTGTCGTATTTGCTGCAACGGGTTGAAGACTATCCCGGTGTCGTGATTCTGGCGACCAATCTGAAGGCAAACATCGATGAAGCCTTTGCCCGGCGGTTTCAGGCTTCGATACATTTCGCCATGCCGGATGCCGATCAACGCTTGCGCTTATGGCAAGGAATGTTTGCGGATCGCGGACTACTGTCCGACGATGTCGATTTAGTAAAACTGGCGGAACGATACGAGCTATCCGGCGGGGCCATCACCAATGCGGTGCGTTACGCCGCGATTCAAGCGATCCGCATGAATCGTACCCAGATACTTCAACACGACTTGATTCAGGGTGTCACCAAAGAGTTGCTTAAGGAAGGCCGAACCTTGTGAGTGTGCAATGAATAGATATCTCTACCTTATTTTCGTTTTGTGGTGCTGCTGCCTGACAACGGTATCGGCAACGGAAGTTTATTATGACCGTCTGCTGGATCAAGATCATTTCAGTCACTTGAACAGATCCACGGTTAAGCGCATGCAGCACAATCTCGCAGCGATCTATCAGCATGACCGCGATTGGGCGCGCGATGCCGCGCTCAGACAGCATCCGCTCACGGATGGCACGCTCGGACCGGTTACCTTATTCTGGCTGCAACGCTTTATTTACGATTTCAAGATCGAACCCGTCGGCCGCCGCTATGTCGACGAGACGATTCTGCGATTGGAGCGCATTGCATCGTTTGCCGGTATGTTTCCGGAAGAATTGAAAATCCTTATCAGTTCGGATTTTGCGGAATGGAACGATGATCAGCCGGAAAAGCAGAGGAGTCAGTATTTTGGTGTGAGACGAACCGGCAGCGATCAAGCGCTGCTGGATCTGGTGTATCTGTATCTGCAACTGGTCGAGCCGCTGCCGGATCCAGGCAAGCCTAACAAGAATCTGCTCACGACCTATTATTACCAATTATCGGCGGAAGATTTCAAGGTACTGCAAGGCAAGAACCAGATTCAGGCGCAACTGGCGAAGCTGGTCAACAAACGGTTTGACAATATCGAAGCGCTGAAAGAAGCCGTGACGGGCGTGTTGAATGATTTTCCGGAATTGGCCGAAAAGCTGGCTTCGGTGATTGAGCGTTACTATCGTTACGCCGACCCGGTTATCAGTCAGAGTTTTCTGGAAGTCCTCATGGGCGATACCCTGTTTGCTACGCTCAATGGCACTCTCGTCAAGTTGCTGGAAAGTACCCTCAGCGGTATCGCCTACCCGGATCAACAACTGTTTGCTCAAGCGGTAAAATCCAGAGTCAATGCAGGGTTCGGCGCTTGTCAGAACCCCGATCAGCAGAATGAATATGTCTCTCGATTAAAGTTGAGCGACGATGATTTTCATAAATTAACCGGGGATTTACTAACCGGCCCTTATCAAGGAATACCCGATTTCTCGCAGCAGCTAAAACAAATCGATTTATTGCGCATGCGGCGCAAGGACGATTGCGAAGCGGCGGATCTGGCGCTGATCAATGAATTTGTAAGCGGCGTCTATGAGAATGTCATCCATCCCGCGATCCAGTTGCATTACAAGAAAAAACCCGGCTATCGCGCGGCAACGCCGATACAGTGGGACGGCAGCGGTTGCGGTTGCGTTTTGGACGATCTGTCGGGACTCGTCTATGGTTTTTATCCGTTCTGGATCGCGGATGGCGCCGCGCATACGGTTAATTTCAGCGTATTGTCGCGAGTGGCGTACTATGGTTTGTCATTCGACGAGGACGGGATTATCAAGCAGACCAATAATCCGCACCATGAGGTTACGGCGTTGTCGATGAACGATGCCGGCCAGAATCTTCAAACCGCATTTATTCGAACGGCGCGCAAGCACAACAGCAAAGTCGACTGGGTTGTGCATAACGATAAATCGTACTGGGACCGGTGGAAGTCGCTGACGTATGCCGCCAAAGTGACGGTTTTCGAGACGCTGTCGGACAGCATCGTTAATCTGCTGACCGGCCGGCTCACCGACAGCGCTTCAGAATTTGCACAGAAAGTGACGTTCGGCGCTATCAAGCCGGCAACGCGCGGGGATGGCATAACGCTCTATTTTAATGATTTTCCGGATGACTACGAGTCGGTGGGGCTATTCAACCGGTTTTTCTCGGATTTGCAGAAGCGGTTGCAGATTGAGGCCAATGATTACTTTGTCAATATTCTGGTTTCCCAATCCAGGCTGGGAACCGGTATTTACCGGTATTCCAATCTGCTGGCATGGATCGATCAGACAAAATCCGCAACCGGGATAGCGATGATGCCGAACTTTCCATCGCAGGAAACTTTGAATACCAGGATTCTGGTATTTATCGAAGAACCGACAACCGATTCGAAGAAGAATTTACGGCTGGAAATTGAGAACAGCGAATTACACGGCATCGAGCGGGGGTTGTTATTAAGAAATATTATTCCGGTGATCGAATTCGACGGCAAGAATTGGAAGCAATTGGAAGATGACGTGGTGTATTTCAAGGATAATTTCGGCGGTATCGGCTTTTGGCCGTTCATGACGAATGAAGCGGAAGTCACCGCGGAAATGCCGTTCCGCTGCGATGAAATTCAATCGGTGAGCGGTTGCCTGACGCGGTTTTTTCAAGCCGCGACGTGGCATGGGGAACCGGAATCGATGCTGGAGAAAGTGGTTTGCGACAACCGTTACCTGTTCCGTATCGCATTCGGCTTGCTGGTTGCACTTTGCCTGATTTATACCGGTTTGTATTTTTATTCATGCCGGATCCGTAGCAAAATCAGAAACTGGTACGTGTTTTATCTGCTTCTGATCGGAGTTCCAACTTTGGTCGTCGCGCTATTGCTGTTGACGTACGATCCCATGCTGGAACCGGTTTCGGAAGGCAATTTGCCATTAATCATGCTGCTTTTTGGCGGTGTCGCAGCCAGTATCATCGTATATCAACGACGGAAAAAACAAATGAGAAAACCAACGCGCCCGAGAGTTCTGGCTTATGACAACCACACTAAAATCTAACTAACTGATGTTAATGGAGTGAATAGCCGTGGATCTCATCGAGAAAGCAACGATCTTGCACTATCACCGGCACCGCATCGGGCAGTTCCAGCCAGGCACCGTTGAAGCGCTCGGCTGGCGCAATATGAACAGCCAACAATTACGGTTTCAAACATTAATAAAGGCTGGAAATCTGAACGGCGCGACGATTCTGGACATTGGCTGCGGTTATGGCGATCTGAAAGCTTTCCTCGATTTGCATTTTTCGGGTTTCGATTATACCGGTATCGATCAGATGCCCGAATTCATAACCGAAGCCCGGAGACGCTATGCCGGTCACGCGCGAACTGTTTTCTTTCAAACGGATTTCAGTACTGCGGCATTGCCGCAATTTGATTATGTCTTCGCCAGCGGCGTATTGGGTTATCGCTGTAACAATGAAAGTTTTTATACCGGCATGATTGGCAAACTGTATGACAGCGCCGGAATCGCGCTGGCTTTTAACATGCTGGACAAAAACCGTTTTCCGCCGCATGATTTGCTGGTCGGGCATGATCGCGAAGCGGTTCTCGCGTTTTGCCGGGAACTGTCGCCGCGAGTGGAATGTTTCGACGATTACCTGGAAGATGATTTTACGGTGTTGATGTATCGGGATGTGGCGGATCGTTAGGAAAGTTCTGTTACAGAGTTTGCAAAGTCGCATGCTGGATATTTCTGGAAGGAGGCTGCATGAAGCGGTCGTTAATAACCAAAACTCGTTACTCTGCGGATCTAAGACAAAAGATTGCTGCAGGCGAATCTTCGCATATCGCTAAGCAGCGAATTGTGGATAATCGTCCGCATGCGATCGCGCAGCGGGAACTCAAAAAGATTATTAACGATAGCTTCCGCGTTGTGTCGCAGCGTAAGACAGCGGCAATGATGCAAGGCGGCTTGCAAAACCGGTTACAGAAAGCCTTACCCAGATCGTCAATCAAAACGGTTGCGCAATTGATGACGATACACTCCACCGGTAGTGAAGCCAATCCAAGTTATGACTTTACAGTGTTAAAAAACGATTTAAACAGAGGAACCAATACTACAAAAGAAACCAGAGAGTATGTCAATAGCTGGAAAGCTATCCCGGGAACGGTCAATTATGCCTACGAGATTTATGATGTCAGCCAGGCGGATAAGAAAGTCGACCAAGATTCGGGCTCTACGGCTAATCCAAATCCGATGAAAATTGGACAGAACTGGGATGCGGGCCACTCGCTTGGCCGGCAAAACGGGGGGTTAGGGGATGATAAAGGCTGGGTATTTCCACAGAACCCGCAGTTTAACCGCGGCAATAGCTATATGGGACAAAAGACTTATCAAGATTGGCGTTATTGCGAGAATGTTTTTCATGATTCTGTGTATCAATATGGCAAAGGTCGTTGGAAGGTATGGTTGACTTAGCTGCAAGTGCAGAAAGTTTATGCGATATCAAAATAAGCTAGAGGTATATGAGTGAAACAAATATTGCCTATTGAATCGGAGAAGAATCGGACATGTTGTGCTTATGATTCGACAAGTAATTCAGTGCTTATCCATCAAGCATTTACGGATAACCGTGAGTCGACTGCAATTCAACGGCAATTGAGAGACACCATGATGAATTCGTCGAAGGCCATCGAACAGCGGCAAATTAATCAGAAAATGCACAACAGTGAGCGGCTGCAGGCACAACGCAAAATGATTTCAAGTATTCCGGATGGTCCTGCGCAGTTCAAAGATGAAGAATCACTTCAAGGAAAATTTCCCAAAGTATATCAGCCGCAGGGAGTGATTCAGCGGAAAGCGGTCGATGTTAATCTCGATAAAGTCGAGGCCTTGGATAGCTCTGATAAGATTGAGCTGAAGAACGTATTTAGCCGTCCCACTTTTAAAATTTCTCGCGATGCTAAAGGAAAACGTGGCTATATCGGTACTGCGATTGTTTGGTCAGGCGAATCGGGAGCAGCATCCTTGGCCAACAAATATGTAGAAGGCTCACAAGAATGGGGTTCTGACGAACGTAAGGCCCGCTTGGGAGTAAACTTTTTGATTAACAGCCGCGCCGAATTTGATATAAAAGCGAACGAGAATGCGGAAAGTGATGCTGTTATCAAAGCTGCGGATACGGCGCTGAATGTTCTGGGTAAAGCTACGAGCCGCATTGAAGGGACAACGTGGGGGTATCGCTACAAAGGCGGCGGATTGCCGGAAAAAACCACCACGGAAGTTGGTGAGACTCTTGCAAGTGGAAAGTTGAATGCAACGGATACGATAAACTGGAAGAAAGATAATATCGTTGTTGATGCGCTTAAAGCTGCCGAGATATTCAAAGCCAAGCGGGCGGAAAAAGGCGTACCTTATGGCGCACTGCGCAGCAAAGTTGGCAAGGGCACAGCGGAGATAGAAAACCATCTGAAGAGTTCCAATAAAACTGGAGAGGTCTATCTTCATTCGATCGATGCAGATGCGCCTGATTTTTCGACACTCATCCCTGACAAAAAGGGCGGCTGGTTAAATGTGCTGGATGCTTACGACCAAGTTCTGGAAGGCGGAGGCGATCATGATTTTGTCATCGGCGGCTATAATCTCATTGCCGAGCCGGAGCAATACAAAGGATTGAATCCGGAGCAAGACTTCCGTCATACCGTCCGTGCTAACGTGGTGGATATGACCATTCGTCAGGCAGCGTTTAGTGTAGAACCGGCGCTGATTTATCCGACGGAACCGAATTTTCTGGTTAAGGCCAGTACTTACACTGAAATTGACAAATCTACCGGCAAAAAGAATGCATGGGGTAACCGCGCTTCGGAAGGCAGAGCATTGCTCGATAACTATATTAAAGCTAAAAAAGACAATACGGATATCGCTTATAACCCGCTAGCTTCGGTTCCAACCGGCGTTGGAGCGGGCGGTGCCCGGCTGAAAATCGACAGCGCTAAGACTTACGATGAAAATTCACTTTTCGGTAAACCACAAGGCGATACTTCCGTGAAAGGAGATGCCATAGGGATTCCGCAGCAGTATGTGGTGCAAGCGCAATCATGGGCAGGGGCTACGCGTATTGCTGGAGCCTATTTTGCGGCTTATACGGCTAAACTTGGCAACCAACCTACCTTCAAAAAAACGGACATAGTGAAGTATTTTGCACCAGTTGAGCAAATGGTGATGGCGCTGGCTCAAGACAAAGATCCTGCGGAGATTTCATTGGCAGTCGATGGATTGGAAGCACATGATCTAGCAAATACCAGTATAAAAATTCAGCCGATCCTGAAAGCAATTCAGGAAGCATTAGCGGTACTTCACACAGATGTTGATTTTGCTCGACTGATCACTGGAGACAAGTAGGAAATTGTGAGGGGGTTATTATGAAACGTTCATTACCGGTCGAAACAGAGCAGCGGCAATCACGCCGCGCTAATGTGCATGCAAATAATAGCGCTTTTGTCAGCCAAACTTTTGTTGATAACCGGGAATTGGCAGCAAGTCAACGCCAATTGAAGGCTCTCATGGTAAATTCCCCGCAATTCATTGCACAGCGGCTGGTTAAAAATCAATTGCACTCATATCCGCAAATGCTGATGCAATTCAAAAAAATAACAGCGACTGCTCCCAGTTTAGGCGCATTGAGAAAGAAAAAATTTAACAACTGGGTTCATTTCAATATTCAAATGAGCGGAGATTCCCGGATGGCGGTAGCGGGAGTAAGGCTGGCCGGTCAAAACGAAACTAGAGACAATTACTACAACGGTTTAATCGTTTCGGTTCCCAAAGATACAGATCATGCAGAATCTACCGATGCTGATTATGTTGACAAAAAACTGTATGGACTTTTATCTACCCATAGTGTGAAAGATAAAACAGAAGTTTATGCAACTTCAGCTAGCAATCCTCATGACAGTCGACAGGAGGCGCTAGAAACTTGGAAGGGTAGATCCAATAAAGAGCCACGTGTATATCAAACAGGAAAAGTAGAAGAGCTTATTAATGAGTATGAGAAACTGCCATCTGACAAATCTCTTAAGGATACTTTGATTCAGGATTATGGGCATGATGACGTGGAAACCGAGTTGGGTGGAAAAATGAAAGCATTAAACAGTGCAGGGAATGCAGTCCTTTGGTTCAAAGGGGATCCTGCAGAAAGTGGCGCAATCAATTCACTCCAAACTGCTAAAACGGAGCATTGGCTGAGTGCGGGTGCAGGCAACAAGATTATTTCCAAAATAGCAAAGGGGAAGAAATTTGCTATTGCGGGTTCTCTCGCGGGTGGTATGGAAGGTGCATTATCAGATAACCTCACAAGCGATAACCGGTTTACAGCAGATAAGTTAAATGAAGCCGGTTATACCAACTTAGGCAAACAATATGGATTTTTCAATCAATATAGTGACAAGATGACGCATTTTGGGGGACGAAGCGGGCATCTCGAACCGATTGCAGCGATGGGGATTAAAACGGTTTACTTTGAAGAGGAAGGTAATAGTCAGGCTGGCCGTACCGTCGGTATGGGGAAAAATAATGCGATGAGCAAGGTTGTCGTATCCGGTGTCGGCGGTTTGGGCGGGGTTATTTCAAAAGCGTTATCCTGGATGCAGCCGGATGGAGGGTATTACAGCGGAACGCGAGGTCCATCCGGTGATCAAGAAACACTGATGGATAATATTGTTCATCAATGGCTAAAGTTGGATGTGTCCGTTGCGGTTGATAAAAACAAGCGAAAAGAATTTTATGAGACGTTTGTGGCCAAAAAATTCGGAACAAACCAGCACCAGCAAGACAAAGATAAGACGCTCAGCGAAAATAGTAAACGTATGTTAGAGCAGTTGAAAAATAAAGGTCATGATCTGACCGCGTTGGAAGCAGGCGTGTTATCGGATAGCGATGTTGACGAAATCGTGAAGGCTTTTTAGTCGTCAAGTCATGGGCTTGCTTGCGATTTTGCTGTACCATGGACTGTATACAATGAGATTATAGATTTGATCTTGTTTCCCTGATAGTTGGTTTGAATGGAGGTTATTATGAAGCAAGCGTTGACAATGGATGCTGCGCAACGGCAATTACGCTACTCTGAGAATGCTACCGGAAATATCAAATCCGCACGGAGCATCACTGACAATCGCGCCTCAGTCGCCGCACAGCGCCAACTAATCACCGCCATGACCAATTCTCCCCAAGCCATCGCGCAGCGGAAAATGAGCCGGCAAATTCACGGCAGCCCGCGCATGCTGGCGCAACGCAAGCTAATATCCGGCGAATCCGTTCAGCGCGTTGTGGAAGATGAATCCTTGCAGAAGAAATCCGAACTGCTGCAGCGTGTTGAGGAGGAAGAGTTACAGAAAAAAGCGGTTACAGATTCTCCTGCGCAATTGAAAGAGCAGTCTTCCGCTCAATCGAACAATACCGTGAACAACACCGGTCTGCCGGATAACCTTAAATCCGGTATCGAATCGTTGTCAGGACTGTCGATGGATTCCGTGCGGGTTCATTACAATTCATCGCAACCGGCGCAACTCAACGCGCTGGCTTATGCGCAAGGCACTGATATTCATGTGGCGCCAGGGCAGGAACAACATTTGCCGCACGAAGCCTGGCATGTGGTGCAGCAGGCGCAAGGCCGGGTGCAACCGACCATGCAGATGAAAGACGGCGTGCCGGTCAACGATGATCAAGGGCTCGAAAGAGAAGCGGATGTGATGGGCGAGAAAGCGCTGCAAATACCCGCTGGCGGCTGATGGTGCCCGGTGGTGGCGTGATTTATCGCGATAGGCGAATTTCCCCGGGCGCCGCCCATCGCAGCAGATCGCTTGCGTAGCTGAATTATCAGCATTTCCCTAAGATTTTCAGTGACTGCATGCAAATCCACCGGCGCCCCGCGCAGAACTCCGATTACGATTGGTTGTTGCGGCTGCATCATGCCGTGTACCGGCATTTGATCGTCAAAGAATTTGGTTATTGGGACGAAAACGAGGAGTTCGAGTTATTTACCGAAGCATGGCAAACGCAGCAGATTCAAATCCTGCTGCGCGACGGGCAACGCGTCGGTATGTTGATGATTCTCGAAGAAACCGACAGACTGTGGCTCGACGAAATTCAAATCGATCCGCAGTTTCAGAATCAAGGCATCGGCACCGCCGTGATCGAGGAGTTGATCGCTACCGCGCGGGATCGCCAATTGCCGGTTCACCTGCGCGTACTGCGCGCCAACCGCGGTGCGCACCGGTTGTACCGCCGGCTGGGTTTCCGCCGGATCGAAGAAGCAAAACACCATATTGTGATGGAATTGACATGGGCAGTACCCGGTATTGCCGCGGAATGAATGTATTTCCATACACTTGGTTTGGGTTTCTGTAATTCAACGGAATTCTGTGAAACGGCGTCAGTCATATTGAGAGGTTATATTCAAAACTTGCGGTGAGGTTGCTATGCAATCGATTCAATGGAAAGGTTTGTCAGTGATTCTCCTGCTCGGCTTTAGCGGCAGCTTGGCATGGGCGCATGGGCATCATCATAGTCATTTCGGCATCGGTTTGGGTTATTACGGCCCGGGTTTTTACGGCAGTTATGGCTACGGCGGCTATGGATTTGGCCGCTATGGGTTCGGCGGTTATGGCTACGGCTATCCCTCTTACTACTATCCGTCTTGGTATGCATATCCGCCAGCAGTGGTCGTACCTACAACGCCGCCGGTATACATTGAGCGGCAAGAAGCGCAACCGGCTCAATCGGCCCAGCCGGATCAGCCGCAATCCAATTTCTGGTACTACTGCCGCAATCCCGATGGTTACTATCCTTATGTCAAAAGCTGTCCGGGCGGCTGGTTGCCGGTGCCGCCGCGGCCAGCCGGTCAATAACGCCAGGAGGAGATCATGATAAGTCGATTGTTCTTTCTGTTGATCATGCTGGTAATTCTGACCGCTTGTGTCAGTACGCCAAACGCGCCGAGTGTGATCACCCTGCCGGGCAAGGGGGTCAGTTTCGAGCAGTTTCGCGCGGACGACTACGATTGCCGGATGCTCGCATTCCAGCATCTGGAAGGCAAAACATCGCAGTCTGCCGCTGCCGCAATGCACAGGAGTCAGCGGCAATTCGATATCTACTACATTCAATGCATGTATGCCAGAGGCCACCGCGTACCGATGCTGGGAAGATTGACCGGTGATCCAGCGGATGTTGAAACAAGCAACCCCAAGGTAACCGCGCCACCGGCGGGTTTTAGGCCGCCATCGCCGCCACGTTAACGCAACCGCTTTAGCGTTTCTTTGTTGAAAGGAGAAATCGAGATGATCGAGCAAAAAAATATCCAGGAGCCCGAGAAAGTATCGTGCGAAGTGTGTTTCAAGGAAATTCCTGTATCAGAAGCGACCAGTGTCAAAGCGACCGATTACATCGTGTACTACTGCGGTCTTGAATGCTACGATCGTTGGAGAAAGCAGCAAACCGGAACCACGGCTCCGGAGAAAAAAGACTGAACCGCCAGCTTCAGCCTGGCAGTTTTTCGAACACTATCAAATCGAGCGCAACGCTTTTCAGGAACACCTGAAAAGCGTCATGCGCGCTCTCAGCACAGGCCAGATTCGGTGATTTTTACCATCGATCCCAGGTCAATTTTCTTATACGCTTCAACTGAAACGCTGCGTCAGCAATTTCTGGTACCGCGCGCATTTTCCCGGCAAAGCACTGCGGCATTGCCTGCGCAAGCCATCTGTTCCGTTTCCATGCTATAAAAAATAGGAATATTCTGACAGGAAATGAAGGCCATTCCGATAGCTTTTGCCGCTTCAATTGCGCTAAGGTGCAGCCCTATCATTTTACTTTTAAATATATAAATAACCATGAAAGGGATAATGAATTACCGGATCAACAGCCTGATAGCGTTAGCAGGAATGGCTGCCGCCATGATGATGACGGCTGATCGCGCCGCCGCCAATGTCATGCCGGAATTATTCAAGCGCAGCGGTCTGGAAATCGGCGGCTGGATCAACGGCGGGGCAACCTATAACGCAAACAATCCGGCGGATGGTTTTAATGGCGCGGTGACATTTGCCGATCGCGCCAACCGCTTCCAGTTAAACCAGCTTAACTTCTTCATCGAACGCAGTGTTGAAACCGACTCCAAAAATTGGAGCATCGGCGGCCGTTTCGACTTTATGTTCGGCACCGATGCCATTTACACGCAGGCCTTCGGCATTTCCGCGTTCGATGAGAATACCGGAGAGCCTTCGGACAGAGGCAATTGGGATTTGAATCTCTGCTGCAAATCGACGCGCACATACGGTATCGCGCTGCCGCAAGCGTATCTGGAAACACACGTTCCAGTCGGGAACGGCCTGAATATCAAAGCGGGACATTTTTATACCCCGCTGGGCTATGAAAGCGTACCCGCCCCCGACAATTTTTTTTATACCCGCGCGTATATCCTCAACAGCGGCGAACCCTTTACGCATACAGGCTTCTTGGGCACCTACCCGGTCAACCGCAACTGGACTATCCGCGGCGCAGCGACCACCGGCAGCGCAACCGGCGGCTGGGACGGCGGTTTCGACAAGCAGCTCGATAACTGGGGCGGATTGGCGAATCTGTTGTGGGATAGCGACGATAAGCGTACTAACGTATCGTTGGGCGGTACCTATGGCCAAACTGCGGTGGGTGAGCCGTGGATGATGTACAGCGTGGTGTTGCAACATTGGCTCACGCCCAAGATGCACGCCGTGCTGCAACACACGAACGGCTGGGCGGCTAACATCAATCTGCCCGAAGGCATCGGCAACGCCGCTTGGTACAGCATCAATTCCCACCTGACGTACGAACTGCGGCAAAACCTGTCGATCGGTATCCGCGCCGAACGTTTTCATGATCGCAACGGCTGGCGGGTATTTTCCCCTTACCGCATCTTGTCTGCATTAAACAATAAGGGTGTCAGCTATGCCGGTAATGTACCCTTCATCAGCGCGCCGGCGGATTATTACGCCGTGACCGTCGGCATGAACTGGAAACCGGCGATGCGCTGGAACAAAGGCTGGAAACCGATCCGCAATATCATCGTCCGTAAGAATATCCGTTACGACCGGGCGGACGGGATCGATATGGCGTTCCGCCCGTTCGACGGCAAGAAGGATCAGTTTTTATTCTCGCTGGATGCAACGATTCCTTTTTAAAAGAAAAACAGGAATTGATAAGCGTTTCCTCAAAACTTAAACGTCGCCATGGTGTAACCATAATTGGTGTCGGCCATACCAGGGGTGTTGGCGACTTTGTCGAAGTAATCGCCTTTAAAGATATGGCTGTAACCGATATCGAAGCTGACGCGTTTCAGGAAGCTGAATTGCGGATCCCAGCCGATGCTGACGTCGAGCATGTTGCCGAGGAAAGTGCCGGCGCGGCCGGTCGGGTCTTGCAAGCCGCTGCCGACATAGGCCCCGTGTTTATCGGCGAGCCAGTAGGCGCGATGCGACATCATCAGGCGGACAGTCGGCGTTGGAACCAGCGTTGCGCGGAAGCCGACCGGCGATATCAAGTTGGACGGAAAAAAAGGCCCGAACATACCGGTCGGGCCATACTCGACGCGTCGCTTGGCGTACAGAATGTCGAAGTTTTTGTCGGGATCGCGGTCTCCCGATGAGTAATCGAATAAATAAACGGCTCTGAGCGGCATAGAGGTATTGAAACTATACCCGACCTCACCGTGATGGCGATGGGCGAACAAACTTTTATCGCGCGTATCGCCGAATTGGTACATCGATTCGACTTCATAATCCATGCTGCCTTTCGCAGGTTTGGCGAACAGCCGGAAGCCGGTGGTCGACAAGTTACGCTGCCTGAGATGATCGCCCTCGTTTAACTGCAGGAAATAACCGTCGAAGTTAGCCCAGCGCAGATCGCGGTTGGTCACGTAAACCCCGGAAAAGTAAGTCTCGGGCGTGTTCCAGTTCAACGATGTGGTAACCCGGTTGACAGGCCGGGCGCCGAACACGCGCAAGCTCCATTTTTCATCGGTATTGCCCATCATGAAGTGCAAGCCGTCGAATGCGGGTGAGAGGGTTCCCCAGCGGTGTCCCCCGACCAGACGGGCTTCACCCAGATCCATCATGAAGCGGCCGACTTCAAATTTTGCCGCATACCCTGTACCGAGAAAATTTTTGCCGTGCAGACCGAGGTTCATTTGGGTAAAGTCAAAATGATCGGCGATATTCGGGTTGTGCTCTTGCCCGAAATTGGCCAGCGGGGCGCGGATATCGGTCAGTTCGAGCGTGAATTTCAGCGGGTCGATGATATTTTTGATTTCCATCAGAAAGCGGGTGCGCTGATGAATCTGATCGTTGAATCCTGGAATACTTCTGGTGAAACCGTTATCGTAAACATCGTAACGCGTGCGATGCTCAACCGCGATGTTCAGCCAGTCGGGTGCCATGGCGGCTAGCGGTGTTTTATGTTCCTCCATCAGTTTGGTCAGATTGTCGAAGTCGAAGCGTGTGCGCCCGGGCGTTTCCTGTGCGCTGAAAGACGTGCCGTTGGTGCCGTTGGCCGGCGTATTGGTTCTTACGATCGAAGGCGTTTGTGTGGCTTTCCGGGCTTCGTCCTTGGGTAGTTCCGCAGCAAACAGATGTCTGCCCCATAACACGCACCCGCAGCAGAAAAATACCAGCCAGCAAGTGTATTGAATTTGTTTCCAGGTCATTGTTGTTTCCTCATCAAGTGAATGGTCGGTTAAAGAAAATCCAGGTGAATCGATCAAGTTTCTATTAATATACCGGGCGATAGTTGCCGGAAAAATCCGTGCGAGCACTTAAGCGCAATCCCTTATAAGTTTTGGGGTGATATTAATTGCTATTGGTAATCAGATGGTTGTGGAACTGCCGCCGCATTTCCTATTGCAATTGCGATACCGGCGATAGGACCCGGCTACAAAAAATGCTGTGAATGGTTAGTGTGTTGAGATCCTGGCTGATCGCCAGCCAGGATTTGAAGATGAAGCGGTTTAAGGATGCCGGAACGGTTGATGCTTAATACGAAACTGCCGGTCCCATGACCCATTGGCAATCGGTGACCAGACACATGCCGCCGAAATTTTTTAAATTCGGGTGAAGGATGCTGATGATCTTTGCTGCCTGACTTTCTTCGCAGGCCAGTACCATGATGGCATTGGGCAGTTCCAACGCGTAATCGTCCGGGTTACGCTCGCCGGTGGATCCGAGTCCTCCGGCTTTCTTGATCACCGTGTAGCCGCGCACGTTGGCGTCGCGCAGCAGCTTCAGTAGATCGTCTAGTGAGTTTTCGTCGATGACGATCTCAATTCGCTTCATTGGTTTCAGTATTTCTTTTTCTAACATAATGCGGTATCTCCATAAAAATTAATGATGCGGTATCGGGATGTGAACGTATTGATCCGATCAATCGCGGCGGCACCGGAGGACAGTGCCGCCGAAATTGGCTCCTGTTGCTAAAGGAGGAAAAACAACAGGAGCAGGTAAACGCGGCTTGCGGCCACATAGCAGGCTGATACGCCGCTTACCAGGGATAGTAAGTGGCGTGCAAATATTGCGCGGCGGCGTAGTACATGGGAATGCCGATGACAACATTGAACGGGAAGGTGCAGCCGAGCGACAGCGTCAGATAGAACGACGGATTGGCTTCCGGAATCGCCAGACGCATCGCCGGGGGAACGGCGATATACGAGCAACTGGCTGCCAGCACCGTGACCAGCGTGATACCGCCAACCGAGTAGCCGAGCAGAAAGTGTCCGACAAACAGCCCGCAGACAGCGCCGATCAGCGGCATCACGATACCGAAGCTGACCAGGAAAATACCGACAGACTTGAATTCCGACAATCGTTTTCCGGCTTCCATGCCCATGTCGCACAAGAAGATGCACAACGCGCCCATGAAGATCAGCTCAAAGAACGGCTCGATTTTCTTATAACTAGGATCTGAAACCATCCACCCGATCGCCATCGAACCGAACAACAGCAGAATACTGCCGTTAGTAAAAGCTTCGATTATCAAGTGCTTATACATTCCTTTGTCAGCTTTGGTCGCGCCTCCCATGATTTTCCGGGAATATCCGGCAAGCACCAGGCCGATCATGATCGCCGGCGATTCCATGATTGCCAGCATGATCACCGGATAGGCTTCGTACGTCACGCCGATACCGGCTAGAAATGCGACCGCGGTCATGTAGGTGCCGGCGCTGACCGAGCCATAATGCGCGGAAATCGCCGCAGCGTTGAGCGGATCGATTTTGCCGACCATGCGCAGGATTAAATAAGCGACGATCGGCAAACCGATGCCGAATCCGAGCGCCGCCCAGACCGCCGGGATGGCGGATGCCATATCGGATCCGGCCAGCGCTTTACCGCCATGAAGTCCGATACCGATGAGTAAGTAAATGACGATCATTTTGTGCATATCGGGCGGGAATTTCAGATCCGATTTGATCAGACAAGCAAACATTCCCAATGCGAAAAACAGAATCGCCGGTACGAGAAGACTGGACAGGGACATAATGGAACTCCTCTATACGTAACAAGTTAAACAACTAAAGTATTGCGTGCATGTTCTTGCTGCACCGCGGGCTTTGAAGCCACATCGACCGGATCGCTGAACAGAGATTTGTCCGGCAAAACCGTTAATGCCGCCATGACGATCCCGCATATCCATATTTTTATGTTCATCGTGTTTCTCCAAATAGTTAAGAATCAGATTTTTTGAGTGAAAACAGCCCATCATTAGGTTGTAATCGCTCGCGGCAAGCCCCGGATTTTTTAAGGAAATGCTGATTAATTCGGCGAACGGGAGAAAGCACGAGGCGCACGGAACGCAGCACCGGGACATATCAACAAGATAGGCGAGGATGCGAGTACCGCGCAACGAAGTGATTCGCCCGTGCAGTCAATTAATCAGCGTTTCCTTAATGCATTCCGGTGAAAGCAATCGTTGCCATTTCCTACCGGGCAAATCCTACAAGAGAACCCCGTAGGGAAATATCCGTGCGGACACGTAAGTGCAAACCCTTACGTATCAACAAATTGATAGTAAATTGCCGATTTCTGTCGTAAGCTGTTTAGCGTTCCAATTCCGAATCGACGGGTGGAGAAACATTTGAATAGTGCAGTGAGAGGTTTAACTTTCTCGACAGTATTTGAAGCCGCAGCGGATGCCATGATTCTGGCGGACGACGCTGGCCGCATCGCGGTCGTCAATCCCACAGCCCAGCGGCTGCTCGGTTATACCGGCGGCGAGCTGGAAGGCGTGACGGTGGAAATGCTGATCGCGCCGCGCTACCGGAAGCAATACCGCTATTACCAGGATCTGTTTTTGAAACGTCCGGCGAAGCGCGCCATGAGCGCCGGTAACGAATTAATCGTACTGCATCGCGACGGCAAGGAAATGTTGCTCGATATCAGTCTCAGTCCGGTCAAGAAAAAGCAGCAGTTGTTCGTGTTGATTATCTTCAACGCCGCGCGGCGGCGGCTGGACACCGAAGAAGCCCTGCGTATCAGCGAAGAGCGCCTGCGTCTGGCCAAGCAAGCGGCGGGATTGGGCATTTTTGACTACGACTTCAAGCGTAATATCGTTTTCTGGGATAAGCAGATGCGCAAGCTGTGGGGGAAGAATTCCGAAAATACCGTCAGTTATGAGGAATTTGTGGCGGCGATTCATCCGGAAGACCGCGAAGCGCGGCAACTGGCGATCGAGAAAGCGATGGATCCCGCCAGCAACGGCGAATTCAAGGCGCAATACCGCATCATTAATCCGTTGAATGGCATGGAATGCTGGATCTCGGCGCACGGACGCGTCTATTTCGAGTCCGGGCATCCGCATCGCCTCATCGGGGTGACACGCGATGTCACCGAGCAAAAGAAAATCCAGAAAAAATTGCAACTGCAGCGCGACGAAACCGAAAGCATCCTCAAGCAGCAAGTCGCGGCGCGCACCGCATCGGCGATCGCGCACGAGCTCAATCAGCCGTTGGCGGCGATATCCGCCTACAGCGAGGTGGTGTTGCATGCGCTTGGCAGCGGCAGTTCCAGTTACAGCCATCTGAAACGGGCGCTGGAAGGCTGCGTGGAGCAGGCGCAGCGCGCCGGACGCAGTCTGCACGAGTTGTTGGCTTTTCTGCAGAAAGGCGAGCTGGTGACCGAACGCTCCAGTTTGACCGAAATCGTTTATGAAGCGTTAAACGTCGTCTACAACGATGGCTACGGCAGATTCCACCCGGTGTTGCTGTTGCAGGAAGATCTGCCGGAAGTGCGTTGCAACCGCACACAAATCCAGAAAGTGCTGGTCAATCTTTTCCGCAATGCGATCGAAGCGATGCGCAGCCTGGACTCGCCCGACCTGACGATCATCACCCGGCTGGAAACGACCGGTGAGGTGGAGGTTGCCGAAGTGATCGTGCAGGATAGCGGCCCGGGATTCGACCCGAATCTGATGAAACGGATCTTCGAGCCGTTTTTTACCACCAAACCGACGGGTATCGGCATGGGGCTGGCAATCAGCCGCGCCTTGATCGAAGCCAACGGCGGCCGGTTATGGATCGACGCCAATGCCAAACCCGGTGCGAAATTTCATTTTACCTTACCCTTTGAACCATCATGATGCAGGAACCGGTTGTTTATATTGTGGATGACGATGCGGCGGTGCGCGATTCGCTCACGTTGATGATCGAACAAGCGGGTATGGCGGTGCAATCGTTCGAAAACGCCCGGATGTTTCTGAATGCCTGCCATCCGGATTTATTCGGTTGCATCATCATCGACGTAAGAATGCCCGGCATGGACGGCCTGCAACTGCAGGAAGAACTGGCCTGGCGCAAGATTCCGTTGCCGGTCATTTTTCTGACCGGGCATGGCGACATTCCGATGAGCGTGCGGGCGATCAAGGGCGGCGCAGTCGACTTCCTCACCAAACCGGTGATCCGTGAAAAGCTGCTGATCTGCGTGCGCACGGCTTTTGCCGAAGCGAGAAAGCACATTAGCGATGTCACCGGTCATCAGGAAATCCGGTCGTGTCTGATCAAGCTGACACGGCGCGAACGCGAGGTCATGCTGCTGGCGGTGCAAGGCCTTGCCAACAAGGAAATCGCATCCTGTCTGGGCATCAGCCACCGCACCGTGGAAATTCACAAATCGAAAATCATGCAAAAAACCGGTGCGGGCAATTTGCTCGAGCTTGCGCGCATCGTCCGCGAAAATGGCTTGAACGAATAGTTTCGCCGGTTGCATGATCGCATCGGCATGAGCCTGACCGGGGCGGTTTTTCAGAACCTTATGGGGGAAACGTTGATACCCATGCGCCCAAAACCATCCGCTATCGGGCGGCCGGTTTCAGCCGCGCGGTTTTTCAAGAACCTTCAAGTCGAGCGGCAATGCTTCGCCGAGCCAGCGGGCGAGCGTGGTGTGCGCTGCCAGTTCATCCTCCAGCACCGGATGAATCAGCACCGGCAAGCCTTCGCGCAGATTGTCGATTACTGCCAGGATTGGGCCGATTTCCGCCGCCGGGATGTGAATCTCAAACATCGGCCTGGAATGCGGGCCGATTGGTTTGGGAATCAATTTTCCGATATACGTCAACTGCGGCAGCGCGCCGGCGAGATTGTCGCGCACTTTCCCGGCGAGTTCGATCTGATCCGCCGTAAAATAAATATGGCCGTGGAATAGTTGCATGGCTGTCATTCCGGTGCGGCTTTAGTGAATTATTGCGCCGGCATGACGTAATCCGCCGTCAGCATTTCCAGCAGATGCCGGTTCGGGTCGCGGAAATACACGCCGCGGCCGCCGTGATTGTGATTGATCGCCATATCGTCGGCGTTGCCGGGGCCGCTGCCGTACGGAATTTTCTCCGCCAGCAAGCGTGCGAAAATGTCGTCGAATTCCCGCTCCGAGACTTTGAACGCATAGTGGTGCGGCTCAAATTGCGTCTCGTTGTCGAAATCCAGGCACAGCGTGTCGTTGACGCGCACCACGATAAAGTGCGAAAACGCGCCGACATACTCAAAACCGAACACCCGGCTGTAAAATTTCGCCGATTCGACTTTATCGAAACTCGGCACGATGGTGTGATTCAAGGTGATGGGCATGGCAGTTCTCCTTTCTGTAGTGAAACCGGCAATCAAATATACCGGTCACAATCTGATGATGCATGGTGTAAAGGTTTTAGCGGTCATGTCATGGTCTTTGCTGCCATTTTTGCGGATGGCGGCTGCCATGCATGACGGCGATGACGATGATCGTTTCTTGCGCGATGCGATAATAAATTGCAAACGGGAAACGCCTGATTACGGCCCTGCGCGTTTCCCGGTGTATGACGGGAAAGCTATCCGGGTTGGCGGCGATCCTGCCGCACATATCAAGGATCTGGTTCAAGAACTGATTTCCTAGACCCGCGCATTGCTTTTCGTACCAGGAAGCGGCTGCTTCGATATCCGCTTCCGCTTCGGCGCGAAAAAATACCGTGTGCTTCACAACCGCTTTTTGATACCGGCAATCACTTCACCGGCTTCCCGGCCCTGCGCTTGATCCGCTTCGTAGGCATCCAAGCGCCGGTTCAGCTCGTCTTTTTGTTCGGGCGTGAACGGCAGCATGGCCTGATCTTCGGCAATGCTATCCCAGAGATCTTCCACCAGCAGAATTTTTTCACGGATCGATAGTGAGTTGAGTGGAGTCGGCATAGAGAAAGCACCTCGCTGAAAAAAGCAGTTGAAAAACAAGCTGTCAGTATAGCGCTAATGTACCCGGGATGAAAATCCGGCCAGGAGTCTGCCGGTTAATCGAGACCGGCATCTTAACGGGCCTGATTTCGAGCCTGCTTCCCGGCGTTATTCGCATCGTTTCAATCAATTTACGTCCCGCAAAACGTTTGATAAACCCGTTCCGACGGCGCGGGCGGGGTGCGGTAGTCGAAGTATTCCGGGTCATCTTCGTACGGTTGCGCGAGCGCGGCGAGCAGGCGCTGCAACACGGTGTAATCGCCTTGTTCGGATGCGGCCGTCAGCGCTTCCTCGACGTGGTGGTTGCGCGGGATGATCACCGGGTTGTTCGCTTGCATCAATTGCAGCGATTCGGATGCCGGTTGCGGCTGACGCGCCAGCCGTTGCTGCCAGCGGCTATGCCATTCCATGAAACTGCTTTCGCGGAACATTGCATCTTGCGGCAATGCCGGTTCGGTGAGCGCGCGGAAGGTGTTGGTGTAATCGGTCCGGTGCTGATCCATCCAGGTGAGCAGACCGGCGATCAGCTCGCTGTCGCCTTCCTCTTCTGTGAATAATCCCAATTTCTTGCGCATGCCGCCGATCCAATGCGTTTGGTAAATCCTCGGAAATGCGTGAAGGCTTTCTTCCGCCATTGCCACGGCTTGTTCCTGCGACGGGTCGAACAGCGGCAATAGCGTCTCGGCAAAGCGCGCGAGGTTCCACTGCATCATCACCGGTTGGTGACGATAGCGGTAACGGCCGTTCTGGTCGATCGAGCTGAATACGGTATCCGGATTGTACGCATCCATGAAAGCGCACGGGCCGTAGTCGATGGTTTCGCCGCTGATGCTGGTGTTATCGGTGTTCATCACGCCGTGAATGAACCCTGTCATCAGCCATTGGGCAACCAGCGCCGCTTGCCGCTCGATGACGCGGTTTAACAGCGCGAAATAGGGGTTCTCGCTGGCCTGCAATTCCGGGTAATGACGCTGAAGGGTGTAATCCGCCAGAATCTTCACCGCGTCCTTGCCGCCGTGCCCGGCGGCGTACTCGAACGTGCCGACGCGGATATGGCTGGCGGCGATACGGGTCAGCACCGCGCCGGGCAGCATCGTTTCGCGCCGCACTTGCTCGCCGGTCGTCACCACAGCGAGGCTGCGCGTCGACGGAATGCCGAGCGCGTGCATCGCTTCGCTGATGATGTATTCGCGCAGCATCGGCGCCAGCGCCGCGCGGCCGTCGCCGCGGCGGGAAAACGGCGTCTGCCCGGAGCCTTTGAGTTGAATGTCGACGCGCCTGCCGTCCGGGGTCAAATGCTCGCCGAGCAGAATCGCGCGGCCGTCGCCGAGCATAGCGAAGTGGCCGAATTGATGTCCGGCGTAGGCTTGCGCGATCGGCTGCGCGCCGTCGGGCAGGGCGTTGCCGGCAAACAAAGCCGCCGCTTCCTCTGTGGACAATGCGTGCAAATCCAATCCCAACGATTCCGCCAACGCGTGATTCAGCAGCACGGCCTGCGGCGCACGCACCGGCACCGGACACAATTGCGCGTAAAAATAATCGGGCAGTCGCGCGTAGCTATTGTCGAAGCGCCAGCCCACGTTAGCGGGGGTGTACTGCCTGTCGGGTTTCAGAGTCATGTCGTTATTTTTCGGAGAATGTTACAAACGAACTTATTGTAGGGAATTTATGGTGGGACATGCGCAAAACCAAGATGTTCGGGTGAGTCGGTGGATGTTGGGCTTACTTTTGTAAATCAACCCGTCGCGCTGATCAGGTTCTTCATCGTCGATTTCTTTAGGAATCTAACGCAAAGCTCAGTAGTGGAGCGTTAGCGGAGTCTGCTGGAACGTTGGATTAGGCTTGGTTGTTTAACCGAGACAATGGTTTCGATAGATTGCTCCTCGAACAAATCTTGTTGAATAGATTTTATTGATTCAATTTTTTTAAATAACCCGATTTTTTCATCTGCTTTTTTAAGCGATGTGGTATTCATAAAACTAATTAGAGTTTCAAGGTCTTGAGCATTTCTGACTTTGATAAATTCTTTGACTTTGTTTATATACACCAGACCAACTTTATTTTTCTCGACAAGTTCAATTACGTTGTTCAAGGTTCCGGTGCTATTGGTATCCCAAACCATAAAGCCATAATCGCAGTCAGCAGCCATGGCTTTATCTTTGGCAGTAAAATATTGCCGAGTACCGGACTTATAAGTGGTGCTAATTTTTTTGGTTTTCCAATGCCCAAGATTGTTTCTTGGCGTATCTCCTGAGCAATATACGACAACAGAGCGCATCCCGCTGGATTTTAGGAACTCTTGAACAGAACTATCAACACCGACAGCATCACCAATAATTACCTCAAGGTTGGATGAAATAATGTTTTTTAGTCGCTCAATGACTTTGGGATCGAGCTTTTTAATCTTGATTGAGCCAGATACAAAAACACTTGTCATACGTTTTTCCTAGTGATTGTGACAACAAAGATTTTATTGATTTTTGTGTATTGTCTTAACATGGTTGTAGCTGCTTCAAGCGATGATCCTGTATCATACAGGTCATCTATAATTAGCACATTATTATAAGAATCCTCCGCCAGTACGTTGTGTACTTTAAAGCTTGAACAGAGTGTATTAATCCGTTCTTCCTTTGACGGCATATTTTTCACTTGAGCCGTGTATGCTGTTTTAACTAAAACATTCTCGATGTAGGGGATATCCATTAATGCCGCTACTTGTTTCGCAATTTCATTTACTGGTTGAAAAGCCCTTTTTTTGGATGCTGGCATTGGTATGATAAACGATGCACTTTGCAAATAATTGCCAACTGAGTCAACAACCTGTTGTCCGATAATGCTGATTTGGCTACGATCTGAATTGTATTTCAACTGATATAAAGCTTCACCAATTTCTGTTCGTGTCGTGTCAAACATAGGATGACCAAATTCATTATTACCAATATAAACACTACTACTAGAGTGCTTGTCAAGCGAGTAACCAATGTCCCAGTTGCCAAATATTCTTTGAACGTTTACTTTCAAAAAATCACCTCATTTGAGTAAAGTATCTAATGTTACCTTTAGCGGCTCGCCGTCAGGCACGTTCGCTGGAAGGCGTAGTTGGGCAGTATTACTTTCGAAGCTCGGCGATCGTTTTCCATTTTGTTGTTTCTGGCACTAAGCATTCCCAAAACATCCAACCATTTACTGGGTTGCCAGTAATTGCGACTGCGGCAGCGGACGGCGAGGAGAAGCGCTTGCCATTTACAACTAAGGCACCATTCTGAACTATCCCGGTGTACTGCTGACCCTTGTGGGTGGTTCGAAACTCAGTTCCATGCGGAAAGGTTACACCTTTCGAAACCCATGGTGTGCCTCTGTTGCTTGCGAGTGTGGCAGCCTTTGTATGGGCGGTTGGCTTTGAAAGACCAAGAATCTCGCGAATTACTTCATTCTCGGTCATTGCTTCAGAGCGCCGCCGCATGGTTAGTTCTTTAAAAACTTCAAAATCTATATCTATAGCAACCATATCTATCCCTCCTATTTATTTATAGTAGAAATAGTAGTATTAATAGTTTCTATTGTCAACTGTTCTGTGATACCTAACTTAATATATAAGAGAGAAATTTTGAGACGATTGATACAAAGACGTGTCAATGGAATCAATTTCATAATCCCGTTCCCGGCTTCTGGCGGGCAATGACAACCTCAGCCATCAGCCGGTTGTCCTGACTATCGCTTGCTAAACACAGCCAACGTCTCAACATGCGCGGTATGCGGAAACAGATCGGCGAGCTGGATGCCGTCGATGGTCCAGCCGTGCTGGCAGAAGAACCAGGCGTCGCGCGCGAAGGTTTCGGGGTTGCAGGAGATGTAGTAAATCGCTCGCAATGCTTTAAAACACTCGAAGAATCCCTGATGTTTTTTTAGTCCGGCGCGTGGCGGGTCAAGCACCAGGATTTGCGCATGGCCGGCTTGCGGTTGCAGTTGTTTCCAGATGCGTGGGTCGTACAGATCGGCGATTCGCGGTTTCACTTTGGGAAGTTGCCTGGCTTTCAGTTGCTCGATGGCGGCGGTATCGGCTTCGTACGCCAGCACTTCCGTGCAGTTCGAGGCGGCGATGACCGATGTGAAATTGCCGGAGCCGCAGAACAGTTCCACCACTTTCGCCGGGCCAGGATGGGCGGCGAGTTTTTCTTTGAGCCAACTCTGCATCCATTCGCTTTGCGCAGTATTGCCTTGTTTGAACGGGCGTTTGCGGTCGATGGCGATTTCCTGCGGCTGCAAGCCGTCGTCCAGATCGATAAAATGCCACGGTTGCGTCAAGCCATCTTGCCATTGCGGATTCGGCAATTGTTGTTGCACCGATTTCAGCAATGCGCGGCAAGCGTCGTTGAGCACCAGGCAATCTTCGACCGGTGCGATTTGATGCGAATCTTCGGAGACGAAACCGAGCCGCACGCCGTCGGTTTTGATTTGGCAGCGGTTGCGGTAGCCCAATTGTTGCGGGGATGGATGGACGTGACTGATCGCCAGTTGCGCGGTGTCGAAACCAACGCGCCGCATCGCATAAACCACGCGATTGCGTTTTTGTTCGAGCTGGCTTGTATAATCGGCAATCATCCACGGGCAGCCGGTGCAGGCATGATCTTCCGCCGTGGCATGCGGACAAGGTGGCGTTTGCCGCTGACCGGACGGTTGCAGCAGCCGGACGAGTTTGGCGTAGGCGAATTTTTTATTGTTGAGCGGTTTGTCGATCACTTCGAATTCGCCGTGATCGCCCGGCCAGGCGCCATAGACGAAATACGATAAGTTATTCTCGGTATTTTTGACCACGCCGAGGCCCTTTTGCGACAAATGAGAAATGGTACCGGTAAATTTCATGATTAATTTTATGGGCATCTCTAAAAATTCATATTTTGTTACAATACTTCGTTGATCTAAAAAAATATTTCCTTACATATCAATCGAGACCTTTGTACGGTTACTACGCGGCACGATAATTGCGTTAAAAATTTGCGAAAAATGCTCATTTACCCCGTGTAAACTCCGCTTTTTCGCAAATTTTTGCCTTATTCTTGTACCGCTCATGACACCGTGCAAAGGTCTCCAATCATATGCTGCAAAAATATTTTTTGTTCTCGCCTCGTCTTGTCTAAAACTCTGAGTTTTTAGAGACGCCCCTATGTGTTAAGGAAACAATACAATGAGCAACAACCCCTTCGAGCAATTTAAAACAGACCCCGAGTCCCTGGAAAAAACATTAACGCCGTTGCAGTACGAAGTTACGCAACACGCCGGGACCGAGCCGCCTTTCCAGAACGAATACTGGGATCACCACGCCGAAGGCATCTATGTCGACATTGTATCGGGTGAACCGCTGTTTGCGTCGGTGCATAAATTCGATTCCGGCACCGGCTGGCCGAGTTTTTACCGGCCGATCAGCGAACAGTATATGCAGTTCAGAACCGATTACGAGCTGTGGATGCCGCGCACCGAGGTGCGCAGCCGTTACGCCGGCAGCCACTTGGGTCATGTATTCAACGACGGCCCGGCGCCGACCGGCTTGCGCTATTGTATCAATTCCGCGTCGCTGAAATTCATCGCTAAGCAAGATATGCAAGCGGCCGGGTATGGTGAATGGCTGGCTTTGTTTGAAAGCGGTACGCAAAGCTAGGCGATGGCAATGACTGATGAGCAACCCACGTTAGATGAATTACCGGTAACACAGCCGCTGCCATCCTTTTGGCAAGCGGCGCTTTGTTTCGGCGGCGTGTTGCTGTTGATTTCGCTGGGTTTGTTTGTATTTCAGATCAGTTTGCATGCATTGATGTTTCTGGCGTTGATTTGGGCCGGATTGCACGCGCGCGGTCTGGGGCTTCCGTTTGCCGCCATCCGCGGCATGATGAACGACGGCATTACCAAAGCGTTGCCGTCGATTTATATTTTCATGCTGATCGGCATGGTGATCGCCAGCTTCATGCACAGCGGCACGATCGCGACCTTGTTGTACCTCGGCCTGAATTGGCTCGATCCCGCCTTATTTCTGGCAGCCGGGTTTGTGTTATGCAGCTTGATGTCGGTCGCAACCGGCACGTCCTGGGGCACCACCGGCACCATCGGCGTGGTGTTGATCGGCATCGGCGATGCGATGGGGATTCCGCTGCCGCTGGTGGCGGGCATGATCGTCTCCGGCGCGACGTTCGGCGACAAGTTATCACCGATATCGGATACCACCAACCTCGCGGCAATGAGCGCGGGAACGAATCTGTACCGGCATATCGGCTCGATGTTGTATACCACGTTGCCGACCTTCGTCATCGTGCTGATTATTTTCACCGTGTGGGGTTTGCAATACGGCGGGAATCAGTTGCCCGGCGAGCATTTGACCGAGATCCGCAATGCTTTGGCGGGTTCTTACCGGCTGGACGGGTGGATCACGCTGCTGCCGCTGGTATTGATGTTCGGCCTGAGCATCAGACGCTACGCCGCCGAAGTCAGCATGTCGTGCAGCATCCTGCTGGCATTGGCGATTGCCATCGGCTATCAGGGCAAAGATGGCGTCGACGCGCTCAATGCGCTGTGGCTGAATTCGCCCGGCCAGACCGGCATCGCCAGCATCGACGAATTGCTCGGGCGCGGCGGTTTGTACAGCATGGCCTGGACGCTGTTGTTATCGATCATGGCGCTGGCGCTCGGCGGCATTTTGCATCACGCCGGGTTTCTGCGGGTGCTGCTGCTGCGTTTGATCGCCGCGATCCACCGTAGCAGCACCTTGATCGCCGCGACCATCGCATCCGGTCTGGCCGGCAACTTAGCGATGGGCGAAGCGTATATCTCCATCATCCTGAATTGCCAACTGTTTAAGGGTGCCTACCGCGAAAAAGACCTCGACCCGGCGGTGTTGTCACGCTCGGTCGAAGAAGGCTCGACGATCACAACCGGCTTGATTCCGTGGACCACCGCCGGGACTTTCTACGCCGCGACCTTGGGCGTGCCGACACTCGATTACGCGCTGTACGCCTTGTTGAATGTGCTGAATCCGTTCGTTTCCATTACGATGGCGGTTCTGGGGGTGGGGCTGTTGCGAAAGGAGAGTGGGTTGGGTAAGTTATAGGTTGATGTCCCCCAAGCGAGATATTGCTTGGGGTGATAAAAACTACGATTTCTTGCTATTCCTTGTGAGGAACTGCAGGAATCTGAATTTTAATGGTCCGGGGTGCGTCTGGATACTTGTCATGAATCGGAAGCGTGAAGCCAGGAGCATCGCTTTCTCGAATTTCATCAGGAGCGTCTTGACCAGGAAGACAATCCATGACTCTGCAGTACTGATACGTTGGATCTACGTTAGGAGATGGATTCGGGTCTACCCTGGTAACGCAGCACGTTCTGGAGTATCCGAGGCCACCGTCGCTTGTACAGGCATTGCAGCTTACCGGTTCAGCGTTCGCAGTACTGGCAAAAGAAATAATTCCGAAACAAAAAGCAGTCATAAAACCATGCAAACTAATTTTTTTCAAAATAGCCTCCGCTAAGTAAGGCCCTGAGGGCATTGGAAAAATGAAGTACCTCGTAGAATTTACATAAGGATAGTTGGGTTGTCAAACACCGTGGCCATTACCACCGCCTGTGAAATTGGAGCATACAGTCAGCAGGGAATTGGGTAGTACTATCATTGCACCCAACGCCGGTTGGGGCTATTCTTCGGAAGGACAAAAATTCTTGGTTTTGCGCGTTATGCTGTGCAAGCTGGCACCGTTCTATTCGATGTCGTCATGGCAAAGCTGCAAGAATTACACCTGACCGCTGAGTTTGCGATCGATGCGGTTCGCTTTGACTCACCACATCCTCCATATTTTATTGTTTAACCATTGATTACGTTCATCAAAGGAAGTTATGCAAAATAATCTCAATCAACCCAACCCTTGGAAAGGGTTGCTAATCGCATTGGCCGCCTTGGGCGGCGGTTTTTTATTGTCGTTTCTCGGTTTCGGTTTATTGTGGAGCGGCATTTCCTGGGCTGTTCAAATGGTTCTGGCGTTGCTGTTTTTCACCGCGGTGTCCTACGGGCTTTCGCGCTGGAGTCAGGGCGCGATCCTGCCCGAACTGCTGCTGGTGACCGGCGCATTGCCGCTTGGGTTGCTGATGATGCAATTCCGCGATACCAGCGGATCGCATTTGCTGCCGGTGCTGGTTGTTCTGAGCTGGTTGCTCGGGATAGCGGCCGGATATTTCTGGGGGAAATGGTCGCAAACCGCTCAAACCGTTCAATCCAGCGTTTCGCAAGATAACGTTTCTTCTTGAGGAATACCATGCATCGTCTTGAATTGAAAATTCCTCCGGCTGCGGTGGTCTTAGTGTTTGCCGGATTGATGCGGGCCGTCGCGGAACTGGCGCCGTGGGCGGCGGTGGCTATCCCGGGTAAGGAATGGATCGCATTGGCGCTTTGGCTGATCGGGATGATGCTGATTGCGAGTGGCATTGCGACATTTATTGCTGCACGGACGACCGCCAATCCATTCACGCCGGATCAATCGTCCTCGCTGGTCACGCACGGTGTTTACCGGTTCAGCCGCAACCCGATGTATGCCGGTTTCCTGTTGCTGCTGGCGGCATGGAATGTCTATTTGGAGAATGGCTTGCCGCTGCTGTTGTTGCCGTTGTTCGTGTGGTATCTGAACCGGTTTCAGATCATTCCGGAAGAAAAAGTGCTGTTGACGAAATTCGGCGAGGATTACGCTAACTATTTGAAGACCGTGCGCCGCTGGCTATGAAAGCGTTGAATATGCTGCATAAAGCTTGATGCCGTCATCCGTCAAAATAATCCTTTATTCAGCTAATAACCGCAGGTAGGACAAAAATTATCTAAACCCTCGTGGCAGATCGTTCGAAATAGTCGTGCTGGTTTCTTACAGCAATGGGTAAAAGTAATTCGTTCATTGAATTACTTTTTTGACGAAACTTTTTCGGAGATTAAGCATGAAGAAAATTTGCTATGCCACGATCGCCGCCGCGGGATTGCTGGTTTGCGCAAGCGCAGCCAATGCCGCGCTGGTGTTTGTGGAGACGGATACGGCAAAGCGGACCGAAGCGTTTAACGTTTCAGGATTCGCAACGCTGCCAACCGGTTCTACAGTGAGTATAGGACATCTTGATTTCGCAGGTCCGGGATCGCAGATGGTGACTTATACTTACTTGGGACAGGAGTCCGGATTCAACGACAAGTTTTATGATCTGCTGGGCGGTCATCAGCTGCGGGAATCCGATCCGGTCGGAACATCGGTCAGTACGCTGGTCAGCACAATTGGAGCGCTGAATTTCAAATTCGAAGGCGATGTCGGCAAATTTGCCGTCAACGGCGGCGATTGGGATAAAGGCACTTCGATCGGATTGATCGGCACCAACATGCTGGTCGGTTCGGTCGTATACGACTACGTGCTGGGCTATAACGACAGCGCCGGATCCAAGAAACTGGGCGATTGGGATGATTTCGTGATCGGTGTCAGCGCGGTTCCGGAACCTGAAACCTATGCGATGTTGATCGTCGGAGTCGGTTTAATAGGTTTCTCGCTGCGTAAACAGCCAGTCAGATAAAACCAACGTTTGAATTTCCTTTAAATCCCCTGATTGGTTCGCCATTCCGGGGATTTTTCATTGGGGAAACGCCGATTAATTGACTGCATGAGCGAGTCACTTCGTTACGCGGTATTCGCATCCTCGCCTATCTTGTTGATATGTCCCGGTTGCTGCGTTCCGTGCGCCTCGTGCTTCATCTCATTCGTTGAATTACTCAGCGTTTCCTTGACAGATCGTTGAAAACTATCTGCGTCGCCGCTACGGTATTGAAAACAGCCGAAAAATGCTCATTTATTACGCCATAAACCGTGCTTTTTCACCAGCTTTGACTTCGCATCGATTTCTCGAAAGCATTGCTCAATGAATGACTAATAATTCGCGAGCGAAACGCATATTTTCTGCAGATCCGAGCGAACTGCGGCGGGTGTCCGTTTTAACCATCCGGCGAGAATTTTAGAATCGGTCGTTTCCAGAATAATGCTGGTTTCCAGCAACTGATACAGGGAAGGCGTCAAAACTTTCTTGTCGTCTAAAACCTCAATCATTCGTGCCGCGTGCATTTTTGCGCGCCGTAATTGACCCGCTTCATAGATTGGCGGATTGCTTTCAAGCCGTTTGGGTTGATAAATGGGATTAGCTTGGATCGGTATTTCGGGATATTGCATGGTATTTACTCCTCTCATCAAACGCTAAATCAAGGATAGCAATAGCAGATGACAACAATATTTCATGATGATTGAAACACTATCAGTTGTCCAATGTAACTGATGAAGGACCAAACCGCAATGCGGCAAATTGCCGCTACAGTTTTTTACACCGTAGCGGCAATGCAGATAATGTTGCAGCGGCTTATTAAACCAGGATCAAGTCAGCAGTTGCGGCGGCATTGCGGTTGATTGGATTGAGCGCCGCCCGGACCGCGTCATCGGCGGTTTCCAGAAAAATGAATTGCATTGCTTGACGTGTTGTTTCGGGCACATCTTGCAAATCTTTCCGGTTACGCGCGGGCAGCAGCACTTTCCGGATACCGGCGCGTTGCGCCGCCAGTATTTTTTCCTTGATGCCGCCGACCGGCAATACGAAGCCGCGCAAGCTGATTTCACCGGTCATGGCGACATCGTGCCGTACTGGCCGGTTGGTAAACAATGAAGCCAATGCAATGAACATGGCTACGCCGGCGCTCGGTCCGTCTTTTGGAATGGCCCCGGCAGGGACGTGTAAGTGCACGTCGATACCGTCAAAAACCGATGCCGGAATCTGTAAATCGCTGGCGCGTGCTTTGACCAGCGTGAGTGCGGCTTGCGCGCTTTCTTTCATGACATCGCCGAGTTGTCCGGTCAGGATCAGGCGGCCGCTGCCATTGACGCGCGTGGCTTCAATGAACAAAATGTCGCCGCCGACCGGTGTCCAAGCCAAACCGGTCGCAACGCCGGGCATGTCGGTCAGCAGCGCCAGCTCATGCTCGAATTTTTCCGGCCCGAGGATGTCCGGCAAATTCAGTGTGTCGATCCGCACTTGCTGCAATTCGCCTTGCGCAATACGTAACGCGGCGTGCCGCATAACCCGGCCGATTTCGCGTTCGAATTGGCGCACACCGGCTTCGCGCGTGTAATTCGCGACGATGCTTTGTAACGCTTCGGATGTCAGTACGCATTGATCGGTTTGCAAGCCGTTGGTTTCGCTTTGGCGTTGCACTAAATATCGCTGTGCGATCTGTAATTTTTCTTCTTGCGTATACCCCGGCAAGTCGATGATTTCCATGCGATCGCGCACCGGCGGCGGAACATTGTCGATGACATTGGCGGTGGCGATGAAGATTACCCGGCTCAAGTCGAACGGCACACCCAGATAGTTATCGCGGAATGTCGAATTTTGTTCCGGATCGAGAATCTCCAGCAGCGCCGCTGACGGATCGCCGTGTGCGCTGGCGGTCATTTTGTCGATCTCATCGAGCATCATCACGCAATTGCGCGCGCCAGCCTTGCGCAGACCTTGGATGATATTGCCCGGCATGGCGCCGACGTAGGTGCGGCGGTGGCCGCGCATTTCCGCTTCGTCGTGCACGCCGCCCAATGACACCCTGACAAACGGGCGTTGCAACGCCCGCGCGATGCTTTGACCGAGCGAAGTCTTGCCGACGCCCGGCGGACCGACAAAACAAAGAATCGGTGCGCGGCCTTGCTGTTTTAATTTTTGTACCGCGAGAAATTCCACGATACGCTGCTTGATGCGTTCCAGCCCGAAGTGATCCGCCTCAAGCACTTCGCGCGCGGCATGGAGGTCGATCGGTTTTTCTTCCGGCAATTGCCACGGCAATTCTGTCATCCATTCGAGATAAGTATGCAGCATCGAGTATTCGCTGGACGCCGCGGGCATTCGCTGCAACCGCTGCAATTCCTTGCGGGTTTGTTCCTCGATATCGCTTGGCATGCCGGCAGCGGCGATGGTGTCGTGCAATTTTGCGATTTCCTGATCGTTCTCGCCGTCTTCACCGAGTTCTTTCTGAATGGCTTTTAACTGTTCGCGCAGTAAATACTTGCGTTCGCGGTCTTCCATTTGTTCTTTGGTGCGTTCGCCGATTTCTTGCGAAAGCCGCAGCACTTCGATGCGCCGCGTGATAATTTGCAGTACATATTGCAAGCGCGCTTCGGTATCGATGGTTTCCAGCAATTTTTGTTTTTCGCTGATTTCGGTATCCAGCAGGCTGGCGGTGATATCGGCCAGATCGGATGGCGCGCGGGTCGCTTGCAATGCATGCGCCAGTTCCGCCGGTACCCCCGGCAGCAACGACAGAATTTCGATCGCGCGTTCGCGCAATTGCAGCGCCAATGCTTCAATTTGCGTGGTAACGGCGGCGGTTTCCTGAATGCGTTTTATCCGCGCGGCGATGAACGGGTAACCTTCGACCAGTTCTTCGATCCGGAAACGCTCGACGCCGAGGCAAACGGCATGGTGCGTACCGTCTTCGGAAGCGATATGCCTGACGACATTGGCAATCGTTCCGACTTGGCAGAGTGCTTCGAGGCCCGGTTCATCGGCCATAGCATCTTTTTGCAGCACGATGCCGACCGGGGTTTTCGCTTGCAATGCATGCTGAATCGTCGCAATCGATCGTTCCCGGCCAACGGTGACCGGCATTAACACATGGGGAAATAGCACGACATTGCGCATCGGCACGAGCGCGATGACATCGGCGGGCAATTCGAGCGGGGTTACGGCAGATTGTTCCATGGCGTTCATCTCAACAGTTTACTAATGATGAGTAATATTGAGCGCTTCAACGGAAATTCAAGAGCGGGTCTGTTGAAGGATAACGATGCAATCCCGCCGGTTCAGAGCAATCAACCGGCGGTGTGCGAGGACACCCGCCTATGGACGGTGGCGGGTTTCTTTCTTCTGTTCGTACCGTACCAGTTTTGCGAGATCGAGCAATTCTTCCGACAAAATCTCCAGGACATCGTCCAGCGTCAGAATTCCGACCAGTTCACCGGCATCGTCGACGATCGGCAGCCGGCGGATGGTTTTGCGGCGCATGAATTCGATAGCATCATGCGTGGCGGTGCTTTCTTTCACGGTAAACAACTCCGGCGTCATAATGTCGCCGACAGTGATGACTTTCTCGTCCAACTCGGTAGCCAGCACTTCCACGACCAAGTCGCGATCGGTGACGATACCCACCGGTATCGCGGAGCCGTTGGGTTTATCGATTACAATGACAGCGCCGACATGGTATTGGCGCATCAGTTTTGCCGCTTCCACAACGGGCTCATCGCGTTGAATGACAATGACTTCACGGTTGCAAATTTCGCCGACGCTCATAGCAGTCTCCTTTATTTTTTATCGTTATCAGCGCGACCAATGCACGCGCAGTAAATTCTCATCCTGGTTATAGTGAAAATCCAGATCGCCTTGATAAGCATCATGAATCGCCTCACCGATGCCGCGCGCCAAGTGAATATCGGTGGTTGTAATCAAAAACGAGCCATTCTGCTTTTCAGTCGCAATAATGCGCTGCAACGAGTGTTCGGATTTTTCCTTTTTTTCGAAATTTTGCACCAGATGCAGAATTTCATCGCGATGGCTGTGAAAGAATTCACCCTCCAGCGTCAGAAAGCCGGCGGGATAATGATCGATGATGCGCTGGCACGCCGGGCAATTATGTTGGTGCGCATTGGCGGGCGCCGCCGTCCATTGCCACCGTCCGCTATGGAATACTGCGTTGCATTGCGGGCAAACGGTCGGCTCCGGCAATTTCTCCTTGATTTTATAAGCATCGTGTACGCGCTCTTTAAAAACCGTATCATGACGCATGATTTGACGAAAATTAGGGGGGATGCTTCGGGTGCCCATGATTTTATTCTCCTGTCATGTAACTTGCTAATTGTAATAATAAAATTATGTCTTCTTGTTGCCGACAACGACTATCATTCCGTCTGACTACACGCCTTTCATCTTGCTCCCTTTGATAATTTTGTCAAGCTATTACACTCGGTAATGTTGCGTTGAAAAACATACGTCATTTTTCTGGTAGTACGATTTTTTGATCGTGCAGGAATTGCTCCTGATCCAATTGACGGGCGAGCGCTTTCAATGCCTCTGAAATCGTTACCGGATAGGCATTTGCTGTTTCGAGCGTGATCATCGCGGATGGCAAGCCGTCATAATTGACCAGTGTTTGCTGGCGTAATTCGTGCAGCGATGGCTTCGGCTGCAACCGCTTTCCGGCGCGCATGAACGGTTGGATCAACGGCGTGCCCGGTTGCGGGTCATCGTCTTCCAGCGTGACAGTATCGCCATCGATGTAACCGTCATCGGTGAAGAGGCGATAAACCTGCTTTCTGCCCGGCCAGGTGGCTTTGCCTTCGGAGCGTTTACGCCGTGCTTTTCCGGCAGATTCCTGCAGCTTGTAGGCGCAATCGAGCGATGGGGCATCGATGGAAATGTCCAAGGCGGTGCCGATGCCGAAACCGTCGATTGGTGCGCGGGCGGCTAATAATGTTTGCAGTTTGTATTCGTCGAGATTGCCGCTGGCAAAAATCGTGGTGCCGTGCAAGCCGCCGTTATCGAGAATTTGCCGGACATTTTTGGCGTGTGCGGCCAAATCGCCGCTGTCGAGGCGCACACCCTTGATGCCGATATGATCCGCTTTCAGTTTATTCGCCAAGGCGACGGTTTTATGCGCGGCAGCTTCGGTATCGTAAGTGTCGATCAGCAAAATCGTATTGTCCGGGTGCGAGCGGGCGAAATGCTCGAAAGCCAGGCTTTCATCGCCGTGAGCCTGGATGAACGAATGCGCCATGGTGCCAAAAACCGGAATATCATACAACGCGCCGGCCAGCACCGTAGCCGTGCCGGAAAAACCCGCGAGATAACTGGCGCGTGCAGCCAGCAATCCTGCTTCCGCGCCATGCGCACGGCGCATGCCGAAATCGACCAGCAATTTATCCGGCGCAACTTGCACCGATCGCGCCGCTTTTGAGGCAATCAGCGTTTCAAAGTGCAGCAGATTGATAATGCGCGATTCGACCAATTGAGCCTGCGGCATTGGCGCGGTGATGCGCAGAATCGGCTCGTTCGGGAAAAAGACCGTGCCTTCCGGCATGGCATGCACATCGCCTTCAAAGCGGAAGTGTTCGAGGTAATCGATTACCTGCGGCGGGAAACGGGTCGCCAGCCAATCCAGTTCTTCCGCTGAAAACTGCATGTTCTCCAGAAATTCCAGCACTTGCTCCAGGCCGGCGGCAACCAGGAAATTGCGTCCCGGCGGCAATTTTCTTACGAACAATTCAAACACCGCGGTTTGCTGCATATCCTGTTCCAAATAGGTTTGCAGCATGGTGAATTGGTACAGATCGGCCAGTAACGGGCTGGTTATCGGATTCATGCGGCAAGCTCCTGAAACTGAGTCAGTGTTGCGCCATGCGCGATCATGTCGTCGATGGCTTTTATTCCGTCGTGCGGTTTGCGGTTAATCGCCTGTGTGGCGTCTTGCAGCACGGTAACGGAATAGCCCAGCTGCAGCGCATCGTTTACAGTCTCGTGCACACAGTATTCGGTTGCGATGCCGCCGACAAAAATCCTCTGGATATGCAAGGATTGCAGCAAATCCTGCAAGCCGGTGCCGGAAAAGCCGGAATAGGCATCGGCTTCGCGTGTAATTGCTTTGGAAATGACGTGCGTATCAGCCGGTAATGCCAGGTCAGCATGAAAAGCCGCACCAGCCGATCCGGCGATGCAATGTGGCGGCCACGGCCCGCCCTGCTGCACAAACGAGCAATGATCCGACGGGTGCCAGTCGCGGGTGGCGATAACCGGTAAGCGGGATTGCTGGAAACGGACGATATAGCGATTGAATACCGGAATGAGGGCATTCGAGCCGGGAACTTCCAGGCTGCCTCCTTCCAGAAAATCGTTTTGCAGGTCGATGATCATCAGCGCATCACCCGGTGCAAGCTGAATTGCCATACGCGGCGGATCACAGGATTAAGTTTCGCTGCCGGAAACATGCTGCTTCCGTCCGTAATCCTCCAATTGCCGTTTAGCGGCATCGAATGCATCGCGTACCGCGACATAAACATCTTCGTTGGCGACACGATTAACCACCAGCTCTCCGCCAGGCACTGTCATGTCGATGTGTACGTCAAACAACCGGCCTTGATGATGATGTTTATGCGGCAATTCAACGACAATCCGGCAGCTCATGATGTGTGGATAAAATTTTTCCAGCTTTGCCGCTTTTTCACGGATATGGCTTTCCAGGGCATCGGAATGCGGAATATCTCGCGTCGTAATTTGCAATGTGACTTCCATGATGTTTCTCCTTATGAACGAGGTGATTGCGAAGTTATCCTTTTATACATACTTTCGGGCGCAAGAAAGCTACCCGGCGAGCAAGTCCAGCCTGTTCCGTGACTTCGGCAACGATATCGACATCCTTGTAGGCGCCCGGTGCTTCTTCGGCAGCGCCACGCATTGAGCGGGTACGGATCAGGATGCCTTGCTGCAATAATTCCTGAATCAGGGTTTTGCCTTGCCATTGTTTTAATGCCTGGTTGCGGCTCATGGCGCGGCCTGCGCCGTGACTGCAGGAAGCGAATGCCGGGTTGCTGCGGGTGCCGGCGAGGATATATGAACCGGTTCCCATGCTGCCGCCGATAATGACCGGCTGACCTACATCCCGGTAGCGTTGCGGTAACCGCGGATGCCCCGGTCCGAACGCACGCGTGGCGCCCTTGCGATGCACATGCAACAGCCGCGGTTGACCACCAACTTCGTGCATTTCTTCCTTGCAGGTGTTGTGCGACACGTCGAACAGCGTTTCCAGCGCCGCTTGCGGAAAGACCTCGGTAAACGTTTCGCGCGTCAGATGTGTCAGGATCTGCCGGTTAGCCAATGCGCAATTGATCGCGGCATTCATCGCGCCTAAATAGAGCTGTCCTTCGGGTGATTTGATCGGTGCGCAAGCCAATTCCCGGTCGGGTAAACGGATGCCGAGACGATTGGCTGCTTTGGCGAGCATTATCAGATAATCGGTGCCGACTTGATGCCCAAGCCCGCGGGAACCGCAGTGGATGGAAATCACCAATTGTCCTTCCTGCAATCCAAAAGCCTGTGCTACTGGCTGATCGTAAATTTTTTCAACCACCTGCACTTCGAGATAATGGTTGCCGGAGCCTAATGTGCCCATTTCACCGCGCTGGCGTTTTTTGGCGAGTTCCGACACATTGTCCGGCACTGCGCCGCTGACCCGGCCGTTCTCTTCAATAAATTCGAGATCGGTTGGATTGCCGTAACCTTGCTTGACAGCCCACTGCGCGCCGCCGGTCAAGACTTGATCGAGCTGTTGCGGATTCAAATGAATATTGCCTTCTTCGCCGACGCCAGCGGGGATGGTTGCGAACAGCCGGTCGGCCAGGCGCTGCAACTGCGGTGCAGCATCGGCAAGCTTCAGGTTGCTGCGCAGGCAGCGGATGCCGCAGGAAATGTCGAAACCGACGCCGCCGGCGGAAATGATACCGCCTTGTTCGGCGTCGAAAGCCGCGACACCGCCAATGGGAAATCCATAGCCCCAATGCGCATCCGGCATGGTCATTGCAGCGCCGACGAGTCCAGGCAATGCGGCGACGTTGGCGATTTGCTCCAGCACTTTATCGTCCATGCTGGCCAGTAGCGGCTGACTGCCGTACAGCAAAATTTCCGCTCTTGCTTCATCTTTCGATTTAGGCAACGTCCACAGATACGAATGCAATGCTTTTAGTGATTGGATATTCATACATCGACCACACAACGTGATTCCCAAATCGATCCGATTTGCTTGACCGACAACATAGTCAGGGTGGCGCCTTTGACTTCGACACCGCGCTCCAATCCACCCCGCCACGGTTCGCCAAGGACTTTGCCATGCCAATGATCATCCTGGCGGTGGATATAAAAATGACCGAATACCATACCTAATTCACGCGACTTTCCCAATATCTGATTTAACCAAATCACCAAGGCCAGTTCCGGATCGGCTTCTTCAAATTCGATCGCTACCGCCGTTTGCGGTTTGATCGCCTCGATATTGGTGATCACAGCAAACACCGCGTGCGCCGCCGCTTCGAACGATTGTTCGATAGTCAGGCCGCGGCCGATAATCCCGATATCCGCATCATGTTCAAAATACGAAGAACTCATATCATTTAGTAATCGCTGAGCATATTTTCATTGTAGTAGTTTTGTTGATGCGGATCGCATTTATCTGTGTTTTTTTTGCGTTAGATCAATTGTGCAAGACTTGGAAGCGAAGTAAAGTGAAGGCCAGGAGGAGCCGCTATGCCGAAGCACAATGCCGATATCGCCAGTAGCTTTGAAGAGATCGCGGATTTGCTGGAAATCCAAGGGGCTAATCCGTTCCGCATCCGTGCTTACCGCAATGCTGCACGCATCCTTGGCGAACTGCCGCAAGAAGCTTCGCGTTTGCTGGAAAAAGGCGAAGATCTGACTCGCCTGCCGGGGATCGGTGATGATCTGGCGGCAAAAATCAAGGAAATTGTCACGACCGGGCATTGCAGCTTGCTCGACCGCTTGCATACCGAATTGCCACCGGCGATTACCGATCTGCTCAGAATCCCCGGACTCGGCCCCAAACGAGTCAAAGCGTTGTATCACGACCTTGATGTGCAAACGCTGGAGCAGTTGCACCGGGCGGCGCGCGATGGCCGAATCCGGGCTTTGCCTGGGTTTGGCGAGAAAACCGAGAACAATATCCTACAAGCGATCGAAGCGCATGCTAATCAGACACGGCGATTCAAGCTGGCGGTCGCGGCACCGTACGCCGATGCCCTGGAACGCTATCTCGCGGCGACACCGGGCGTGTTGCAGGTAACGATTGCGGGCAGTTACCGGCGCATGCGCGAGACGGTCGGCGATCTGGATATTCTTGTTACCGCTGCAACGGCTGCAGCCAGTGAAATCGTGCAGCGCTTTACCGGATACGACGAAGTTGCCGAGATCCTGTCGGCGGGCACGACCCGTGCCAGCATCATTCTCAACTGCGGGCTGCAAGTCGATTTGCGCGTGGTTAAAGAAGAATCGTACGGCGCCGCGCTGCATTATTTTACCGGCTCGAAAGCGCATAACATTGCGATCCGCGTGCTGGCGCAGAAGAAAGGCTTAAAAATTAACGAGTACGGCGTGTACCGCGATGACACGCGTATCGCCGGCGAAACCGAGGCGTCGGTGTACGCAGCGGTCGGTCTTGCGTATATACCGCCGGAGCTGCGCGAAAACCGTGGCGAAATAGCCATCGCCAAATCGGGGAAATTGCCGCAACTGATCGAACGCGCTGATCTGCGCGGCGATTTGCACGTGCATACCAAGGCGACCGACGGCCATCACTCGTTGCGGGAAATGGCGCTTGCCGGTTTGTCGCAGGGGTTTGAGTACCTGGCGATCACCGAGCATTCGCAACGGCTGACAGTGGCGCATGGACTCGATACGGCGCGGCTATTGGCGCAATGTGAGGCGATCGATGCGCTCAACGAAGAATTGCAAGGCATTACCTTGTTGAAGAGCATCGAAGTGGATATTCTGGAAGATGGCCGCCTGGATCTGCCGGATAGCGCACTGGCGCGGCTCGATTTGGTGGTGGCCGCGGTGCACAGCAACTTCAATCTGTCGCGCGCCAAACAAACCGAACGCATCGTGCGGGCTATGCAGCATCCGCACTTCACGCTGCTGGCGCATCCGACGGGCCGCCTGCTGCAGCGCCGCGAGCCGTACGATGTCGATATGCTGCGCATTATCCGCGAAGCCAGGCAGCGCGGCTGTTTTTTAGAATTGAACGCGCATCCGGAAAGGCTCGATTTGCTCGATACCCACTGTCAATTGGCCAAGGAAGAAGGGGTCTTGATTAGTATCAATTCGGACGCACATAGCATTTATGATTTTGCCAATTTGCGCTTCGGTATCGGCCAGGCACGGCGTGGTTGGCTGGAAAAGCATAATGTACTGAATACCCGGCCATTGACAGAGTTGCGTTTGTTGATTAACCGCACGATGTGACTGAACTGAAGGAGTAAGCCATGATTTTTAACGATCGTATCGCTGCTGCACAAAAGCTTGCGGAAGCGCTTTCCGATTATCGCGATAAACATGCGCTGGTGCTTGCGATTCCACGTGGTTCGGTGCCGATGGCTAAATTGATTGCCGAACGGCTGCGCGGCGAGATGGATGTGGTCTTGGTGCGTAAGCTCGGTGCGCCGGGCAATCCGGAATTTGCCATCGGCTCGGTCGATGAAAGCGGCTGGGTTTACTTGACGGAGTATGCCGCCAAAACAGGGGCGGACGACCATTACATCCAACAGGAAGTGGCCGCCCAAATGGGAATCATGCGGCGGCGGCGCGCGCAATACACGCCGACACGACCACCGGTGGATCCTGCGGGACGCATCGTTATCGTCATCGACGACGGTCTGGCAACCGGTTCGACCATGATCGCGGCGTTACATGCGTTGCGTAACCGCAAACCGGCGCAATTGATTTGTGCCGTGCCGGTGGCGCCGCCCGAAACCATCCAGAAACTGCACGGCAAGGCGGATCGCATTGTTTGCTTGTCGACCCCGGCCGATTTTTATGCGGTGGGGCAGTTTTACCGCGATTTTCCGCAAGTCAGCGATGACGAGGTGATCGCTTGTCTGGGGGCTGCAACGTGATGCGGGGTATGCTTTTGAAGTTATTTCAGCAATAATGAACCTTAGCAAGGATTCTTAATCGAATTGCTCATTAGCTTCGGCTGTTACTAACCTGAATGGTAGATTTATGTGCCTCGATAAAATATACAAATTGAGAACGGGTGTAAGTCTTAAAGTTTCGACCATTGCTTTGCAAGAGTTGATTGCCAATGCCATCCGTAAAAGAAAATTTCCTGAACTTCATGACATGCGCAGCACATCGGATTTATACGACTATTTGTCGGTTGTCGTATGCGATGGCGCAGAAGGGTTGATCGAAAGAAGACAACGCTGGATTGATAAACCCATCCAAGCCGATTTGATCGCAGGGCGCCCGGTTTCTTTCCGTAGCTTCTGCAATTTGTTCTGGCGCAATCTTGATGAGGACGATCCGGATGGCGATGAATGGCAGAAAATGATCGCCAGTGATCAATTTTATTTCCAGTTGACGATCCTGCTCAACAAACTGCGTATCGCCGAGCGCAGTCTGCAAGATCATAAGGGCGTGTTGCCGGAGCTATCGCTCGGCTCGGCTTAACAAGCCGTCAAAAAACAAACCCCGCTTCGCGAGCGGGGTTGTTCATCGAAAGAAAAACTTCTCTGTCGATCGGTTAACCGGCTTTGCTGCGGCGAACCGAGAATCCAAGTAATCCCAAACCTGCAAGCAACATCGCCCAGGTGCTGGGCTCCGGAACCGCTGGTGTGATATCGCGAAGTACATACGCATTCAAAATAGGATTGTTTGTACTGTCGAAAAATTGAATGGTTTGATCCACGTCATCGGCGGTAAATGTTCCGACGATACTGGTGTAACTATTGCCATTGATCGGTGTCGATAAATTTCCTTCACTATCGCCGAACCAATGCGTGCGGGTTGCGCAGCAATCGGTGCGGGCGGCAAAAAACTGCACCTGGTATTGATGGCCGACGGTCAGGCTGTCGAGGAAATTGGCAGCAGTAACATTTGCGCCGCTTTGCCATTCAAACGTATTTAAAATGGCTGACCATCCCGGATCGGTATTGCCGCCGCCGGTAGCAGACGCCCAGTTGGAATTAAAAAATGGTGAATTGATGGTGCTGAATGTAATGTTTATGCCGGTTGGATCTACTGTAATGGGAGGAGCAGTTGAAGCGCCTGACAAATTGACGGCTTCGACCAGAGAACCGTTCGTTAAAATACCCAAATGGCCGTTAGGGCCACCGAAATTCGGACCGTTGCTCCAGGTGATACTAGCCGCCGATGCGGCAGAGATACTACACAATGTAAGCGCTGAAATTGCAAGTAACCGAGGAGTTGCAGCCGGGAGCTTCGCAGCTTTTTCAATTAAATCTTTTATCATCATTAGGCTCCTTAAAATTAACAATATGTTTCTTGGCGTAAATTTATAATAATTTTTACACGCCGATTGTATGGATTGACAATGAGTAAATTAATGGTCAATTGCTCCTTATTTTACTAGTACATTTGTCCTGGCTGAAAATATCTTTACGGCTACCGGTTTTCATTTCACCAAGGTATTTCCTTTCCATCAAACGCATAAAACTTGCCGGAATCTTGCAGTGTGAGGTTGCCGATCACGCGGCGCATGCCGGTGACGCTTTGTTCGGCGGTGATCAACGCGCCGGGGCCGCCCATGTCGGTTTTTACCCAGCCGGGATGGAGCAGGACGGCAATGATTTTCTTGGGATTCAAGTCGATTGACAGGCTTTTCATCACGATGTTGACACCCGCTTTGCTGGAGCGGTAGATATAGCTTCCACCGCCGCGATTATCGGCGATGCTGCCCATTTTGCTGGTGATGGTGACGATGGTTTTGAGCTCGCTGCGCGACACTTGCCGGATGAACGCTTCGGTCATTTTCAGCGGCGCCATGGTGTTGACTTCAAAAGCTTGCTGCCATGCGGCATAATCGGTGCTGCCGAACGCATCGCCGCGCTCCGGCGGATAAACGCCGGCATTGTTAATCAGCAAGTCGACCGGTTGACCGGCCAAGGTTTGCGACAATTGCTCGATTTGCCGGTGATCGGCGACATCCAGCGCATGCACCTGGATACGATCGGGATATTGGTTAGCTAAGCGGTTGAGCGCATCCGCTGCCGCCGGTTTGCGGCAACACGCGAAAACCTGCCAGCCGCCGCTGGCGTATTGGCGCGCGAATTCAAGTCCGATGCCGCGGTTGCAGCCGGTGATCAATACTGTTTTCATAATGCTCCTTTTAGCAATGACTCATGGGTGTCATTGTACTGCGGCTCATAAATCCGGTGACGTTCCGTTTGCACTTCATCCACATTCTTTAAATACTAGCCAGCACCGGATTCCGAATGAAATGGTTTGAGTAACCACAATGAATGCCTTGAATATCCGTTAGCTCGGCGTAAAATGTTTAACAATCCGCGATACCGCAAAGCTTCTGAATTATCAACCGATCGGATGGTTTTATGGCTTTTGTGATTTGTTTTGCAAACATTACCTATAACAGTTTTTAACGGACAACCATGATTGAAATCATTGCAGCAGTGGCCCGCTGGTCACAATTAACCGCTAATTTGATCGTTTTTGGCAGTTGCGTGTTTCTTGCCATCATCTGGCAAGCGAGCAACATTCAGGAAACGCCTTGGATGGCGCGGCTGGAGAAGCTTTTCCCGTGGCTGGCGGGGATTACCGTGATCGGGCTGATCGGCATTCTGGCGACGACTACCGGCGATGCAACCGGTGATGTCAGCGATGCCTGGAATCCCGCGGCCTGGATCGATGTTGTAAAGCGCACGCAGATCGGCCATATCTGGGCGGCCAGGGAGTTTCTCGCGATCGTGTTGTTATGCGCGGTGATTAAAATGCAAGGAATCGAGCGCGCCCGCTGGCACTACGTGCTGTGCGCGGTGCTCGCGGCTTTGCCGCTGGTGGCGGGTACTTTGATGAGCCATTCCAGCGCCGATGAAATGTCGTTCGAGGCGATCGCGCCGTATGCTATTCATATTCTGCTGGCGGGTATTTGGTTCGGCGCATTGCCGGCCTTCCTGCTGATCTTGCTGAATTTGAACAAGGATATCGGCCGGTCCGCCACACTAGCTGCGGTCGGGTATTTGCAGAAATTTTCCGCAGTGGCGCTACTCGCGATGATTCTGATCATGGTAACCGGCGTAATCGTTACCGGCCGCCTGGTCGATGAAAAATACCATACGTTGGTATCGAGTCCTTACGGCTGGCTGCTGGACAGCAAGCTGGTAATTTTGACGGTCATTCTGCTTATTGCTTACCAAGCGCGCAACCACTGGCTGCCCAAGCTGACCGGAATGCAAAACCAGGAACGTAGCGACAGCGTGGCGCATTTGAATCAATGGGTGCGCATCGAATTCGCATTGGCATTGGTGCTGGTTCTGGTCGCGACGATCTTGGCGAATACGCTGCCCGCCAAGCATACGATGATCGATAATTGGCCGTTCCCGTTCCGCTTTTCGATCAGCGCCGTCTGGGATGATCCGGATGTCGAAGGCCAGGTATGGTTCGGGCTGGCATTGCTGACTCTTGGAATTGCGACCGCCTGGTTCGCGATCCGCGAGAATACCGGCGGCAAGACGCTGAAATTTCTGTTGCCGGGCGCGTTCGGCATCAGTTCGCTGGCGCTGGCATTGCCGCCGCTGACGATTGAAGCGTATCCGGAAACGTACAAAAAACCGACCGTGCCGATCGACGCGATTTCCATCGTCGCCGGCGCGCAATTGTTCGCGGAGCACTGCGTTGCTTGTCATGGCCCGCAAGGCAAGGGCACCCGGCCGGTGGCCGATCCCGACGTGCGCGATCCGACCGATTTGCTAACCCAGGAACATACCGCGAAATATACCGTCGGCAATGTTTACCACCAATTATCGCGCGGTATTCCGGGAACCGAGATGCCGGGATTCGCCGATAAATTGTCGGAAGAAGAGCGCTGGGATTTGATCAATTTCCTGCATGCGATGTCGCGCGGTTTCGATGCGCGCCTGCTGGGCACCATGATCGTGCCGGAAACGCCGGTGATCGGCTCGCCGGTGTTTAATTACTCCGCCAGCGACGGCACTAGCGGCAATCTGAAAGATTTCCGCCTGCAAAAAAATGTGCTGATGGTGCTGTTCGCCTGGCCGTCAGCGAAAGACCGCTTTTTTCAGCTGGCGGCATCGTATGAGCGGATCCGCGATTTGAACACGGAAATTTTGGCGGTACCGATTCATCCGCTGACCGATGAGCAATTGCAGCAGATTACCGCGATTGCGCCATTCCCAGTCGTCACCGAAGGCTGGGAAGAAATCAAGAATGCTTACTGGTGGTTCCGGCGTATCCGCATGGTGCCGGATTTATCGGGCAAAGGCATGTTCCCGCAACACATGGAATTTCTGACGGATCGTTTCGGCTATCTGCGCGCGCGATGGGTGGCGCAATTCGAGGGATTCGGCTGGCAGAATGTCGGTGCGCTGGTATCACAAGTCAAGCAACTGAACGAGGAAGGTGAAATCATGCCGCCGCCGGGCGAACATGCGCATTAACGATTACAAGGAGTCGACCATGAACGGATTGCTGCAAAATGACCGGAGTGCAACGTGGCAGGGATGGATCAAACGCTGGTGTGTTATCGCGGTTTGGCTGATCGCGCTGCCGATGACGGCCGCCGCCGGTTCACCGGGGCATCCGCTGGCGGCGGTCGAAATCGCCGGCATTTCGCTCGATACTCCGGCGGATAAAATTGCCGGAATCTTGCAAGCGCAAGACTATACCCAGGTCAATCCGTCGCTGTATACCAAAAGCGAAGCCGCGCCGAACGGGCGTAGCACAGTTTACCGCGTCGAGATCGACGATACCGCGAGCGCTCGCGAATTGAGTTATTCGCGCAGCCTGACAGGCGGCCGCAACAAAAGCCCATTATCGCGCGATGCAACGATTCCCGATAGCGAAATCGCGATGGTGCGGCAAGTCTACGACGCCGTCTGCAATGTTTCCGAAGATTTGCAAAGCGAACGCAAGTGCCAGCCGCCGCAACCCGCCAGTGTCATGATCAACCACGGCATGTTGCTGACCGTCGATGCGGATTATTCGGTGCTGCTGAAAGCGTCGGATTCGAGCACGTCAGTGGTGGTTAAGTTTAAGGGGAATCCGTGAAACGCTATCTGCCATTACAACAAGTTTATATTTATATCGTAGTTAGCTTATCGGCAGCGATGAAGCATCGCCGAATTGATGCCCGGTGGAGTGCCTTGTTAGCCCATAATTTCGTTCATTCGCTCCTGGAAATACCTTGGGTATTTTTCCATCACCGTATTGGCTCCGTCCCGGTCTTGTTTCAGTGTCTTCACGAGATCCTTCTTTTGAGTCGCAGCCAGGTTCAAGGATGCGGCGAGGTTTTGAGAAATGACGCGGTCCGAAAAGCCAAGCTCATAAAGGGCAATTCTTTTTCAGTATTTGTCATTTTACGAGCCGCTAAATTGAGCGTGATTTCAAATACCGGCAACTTCACTCGCGCTGAGTCAATACTCACGGCAGCGGATTGACTGCGGTGCAGCGTTCGCCGATCCAGCGGGCGCGGGTTTGCGCTGTTGCGTGCACCGGCGCGCCGCTGACGGTGCTGTCGAATTCGGTGCGGCCGGTGAAGCTTTCCGGGCTGATGAAGGTGCCTTCGGCGGTGCCGTTGCCCTGAAAATGTGCATTGCTGCACGTCAATTCGAGTTGATAGCGATTGCCGGTGCGGGTGGCGTTTTGCACGGTGCAGCCGGAGCGGTGCTCGTAAAAATAGGACGGAACATCCTCGCTGGCCATCGCTTCGGTGATGCAGACATGCGAGGTGGCGGCGCCGTTCTCGATTTTAGGCAGCTTCAATCCATAGCGCTGCGCGAGGTCGCTGAGTTGCTGCATGTGTTCCGCTGGAATGTGCGGCACCAGCGCCAGCAGGTCGGAGCGGGTGGTGACTTCCCATAGTCCGGGGCGGATGTGTTGATGCGCCAGCACGGGCGTCATCGCTAGGCTTAATAACAGGGCGGCAAGTGTTTTTCGCATGATCGGTGTCTCTATTCTATAATTCGTTTGTATATCATTATAATCAATTATTATTTCTGGTTATATGACGTTTGTTGTATATTCCGTTCCTTTGCGCGGAATGTAAGACTATGGAATGGCAAGGCTGGTTTACCCTGGGTTTGTGCGGCACGGTACTGGCGTCATTGATTTTTACCAAGATCGGTCCGCATTTGATCATGATCGGGGCGTTGACGATCCTCAGCGTAACCGGCATTTTGCAAAGCGGCGATGTGCTGAGCGGTTTCAGCAATTCGGGTTTGATTACGGTGGCGGGGATGTTCGTGGTTGCTGCGGGCATGCACGCTTCCGGCGCCATCGATTTGCTGGTCAACAAGCTGCTGGGCCGTCCTAAAACCTCGCGCGCGGCGTTGAACCGGATGTTCTGGCCGGTAGCGTTTTTGAGTAGTTTCCTGAATAACACCCCGGTTGTCGCGACCATGATTCCGGCGATTTACAGTTGGTCGCGCAAAATCGGGATTCCGCCATCCAAACTGATGATTCCCCTTAGTTACACGGCGATTCTCGGCGGTACCGTGACGCTGATCGGCACCAGCACCAACCTGATCGTGAACGGCCAGTATCAAACGTTGACCGGTGAGGCCGGTTTTTCCTTGTTTTCAATTACCGCGGTCGGCTTGCCGGTGGCGATCGCCGGGTTTCTGTTCATGTGGTTGTTTTTTCCGAAATTGCTGCCCGACCGTAAGCAAGGCGAAGTCTTTTCGAATTTGCGCGAATTTACGCTGGAGGTTTCCATCGACCCGAACGGTCCGCTGGTCGGTAAAACGGTCGAGCAAGCCGGGCTCCGGCATTTGCAACGGGTATATCTGGTAGAGATCGAGAGGAATGGCACCGCGCTGGCGGTGGTTTCTTCGGAAGAGGTTCTGCAAGGCGGCGACCGGTTGGTGTTTGCGGGCGATACCGATGCGATTTCCGATTTGTTGCGCATTAATGGCATTATTCCGTCGAGCGACGATGGGCAACTGCATGCTTTCGCGCAGCGGCATCCGGAAAGACGATTGGTCGAGGCGGTGGTATCCCCGCATTGCTCGGCGATCGGGTACGCCATCCGCGAGGCCCGTTTCCGCGCCCGCTACGGCGCGGCGGTGCTGGCTGTCGCGCGAAATGGCGAGCGCATTAAAGGCAATCTCGGCAGCATCATTTTGCAGCCGGGCGATACCTTATTGCTGGAAGCCCGGCCGGCATTCGTTACGCGGCAGCGTTACAACAAGGATTTTCTACTGATTAACGATCTCAATACCGAAGCGCCGCGGCATGACCGGGCCGTCATCGCTTGGGCCATTTTGCTCGGGATTGTCGCGTTGGCGAGCTTCGAGGTGATTACCATGCTCAATGCCGCATTGATAGGCGCATGTTTAATGATCATTACCGGCTGCTGCTCACCCGGCCAGGCGGAAAAGAGCCTGGATCTGACGGTTATCCTGACGATCGCGGCGTCGTTTGCGCTTGGCATGGCGCTGGAAAAAACCGGTGTCGCCAAATACCTGGCCGGCAATATCGTCGATATCAGCGGCGGAACGCCTTGGTTGTTGTTAATTCTCACGTATCTTGCGGTGTCACTGTTAACCGAAGTGATCACCAATAATGCGGCGGCGCTGCTGATGCTGCCGATCGTGCTGGAGATTACCGCTGAAGCCGATTTGAACCATATTCCCTTTGTATTGGCGATCATGATGGCGGCTTCCGCGAGCTTTGCCACGCCGCTGGGTTATCAAACCAACATGATGGTGTATGGCCCCGGTGAGTACCGCTTCACGGATTTCCTGAAGGTTGGAATACCCATGAATATCGTTGCCGGCATTGTCACAATTACGGTGCTCTTAATCGGTTGGCCATTGACCCGATGATGTTGTCTGGAGCAAGTCCGCTTTATTTTTTATTCCGGATTAACTTTGGATTTGTATGATGGTCTAATTTTTGGCTTAGATTTTTACCGGCGAAGTTATTCAATAAAAAAACCGACCATATCCCTGTCTTTATTGACTTTAACAATCGGTTCTTTTGCCGTTAACAGCAAGCTATATTCGCAGATCGGGAACCGGAGTTTGAAATGGACTTATATGCAGGTATCGCCAAAGAATCAAAACAATCCACGTTAATTAGAGAATCTCAGAGTCTCATTCAAAATCTTTTTTGCGGCATCCGATTGCTTGGCTTTCGCCGGAATGCGATCGCGCAAGCGATTGCGACGCATAATCAATTGGCCTTGCTCGTGGTTTTTTACAGTTTAACCGCGCTGGCCATTTCTTATTCGCTGACATCCGAGCCGACCTTCGATTTATTTGGCTTAAGTTATCTTGGAGTTGAATTACTGATTGTGCTGATGGTCGGCTTTGTGGTGACAAAGGTCACGCATAACCGGGATCATTTATTGCTGTTTTTAGTGTTGGCTTACAGCGTCTTACCATTTCTTTATTTGATATCTTTTGTTGCGTTGCCGCAGTTGCCGGACGATTATCTGGAGACCGGTTACACGATCTATGCCGTTTGGAGTTTTCTCGTTTGTTTTTTTCTTGCATTGCAACTGCTGGATTTCCACAAAATCCGGGCGTTTTTGTTAGCGGTTTTTTGGATGAGCGCAACGTATCCTTTAGTCAATATGCCATTCAGTTTCTGGTACGAGGATTTTGACTATTCAAATGTCATGGATGCGTATAGCAATGCCGATTTGAGCTACATTAATCAGGAAGATGTTTATTACAGCCAGTATAGGCTTCTGAATAACGCGCTCAGTGCTGTCGAACCCGGCAAGGAAGGCGTGACGGATTTGTTTTTTGTAGGATTTGGTTCCGATGCCGCGCAGGATGTCTTCATGAGAGAAGTCGGCCATGTGCAGCGCGCCATGAATAAAAACCTGGGGGCGTCGGGACGGTCGGTGGTATTAATCAATAACCTGAAAACCATCGATACCACCCCGCTCGCGTCCGCTTCCAATTTAAGAATCGCTCTGAGTCATGTGGGCGGTAAGATGAATCGTGAGGAAGACGTGGTGTTTTTGTACCTTACCAGTCATGGATCGAGTGATCACGAGCTTTCAGTCAATATGTGGCCGCTTGAACTCAACGATGTGCGCCCTGAAGATATCAAAGCTTATCTGGATGACGCCGGTATCCGCTGGCGCATTATTCTGATTTCAGCGTGTTACTCCGGCGGGTTTATTGATGCGTTGAGGGATGATTATAGCCTGATTCTCACTGCGGCGGCCGCTGATAAAGCATCTTTTGGGTGTACTCATGAGAACGAGTATACGTATTTTGGCGAAGCCTTATTTAGAAGCTTGGATGACAGGCCTTATCAATTTATTGAAAATTTCAGTGAAGCTATCGAGAAAATACGGCAGCGCGAGCTGTCTGAAAATTTGACGCCTTCCGAGCCTCAATTATTTATCGGTGATTCCATGCGAGAGAAGCTGAAGCTGTTGGAACAGGATATGGTCCGGTATGCGCCCGAAAGATTTGCCGCTTATTGACGGAAAACCCGCTGGACAGCGTGACCGAGCGTAGCAGTTTTTTAGAACTTCCTTAAAGCGATTTTCCACTCGTCTGTGCAAATGATTGATTAAGCCTTGCTAATTCCGTCAATCGTTTGGAAATTTCGAAATTGATGCTGTCTTCGGGATATTTACCGTCTTGATCCATTTCGCCTGGTTGTTTTCCGGTGAGCAGCATGATGGCTTGATCGACGTTTTCCACGGCATAAATGTGAAACGCACCGCCAGCAACCGCGTCGACGACATTTTTACGCAGCATCAGGTGCTGAACATTGCTGGCTGGGATTAGCACGCCTTGATTTCCGGTTAGTTTGCGCGCCGCGCAGATATCAAAGAACCCTTCTATTTTTTCGTTGACCGCGCCAATTGCTTGGACCTGGCCGAATTGATTGACTGAGCCTGTGATAGCTAATGATTGGTCAATGGGCGCATCTGCGAGATGAGAAAGCAGTGCGCATAACTCTGCAAGTGAAGCGCTGTCACCTTCGATCATGCCATAAGATTGCTCAAATACCAGACTGGCGGACAAAGCCAAGGGTTGATTCTTTGCATAACGTGCTGCAAGGAATGCGGAGAGTATTAATACGCCTTTGGAATGGATGGCACCGGAAAGTTTGACTTCGCGCTCGATATTAATCATGTCGCCCTTGCCGAAACGGGTTGTAGCCGTAATCCGGGTCGGTTGTGCAAAAGCGAATCCGCCCAACTCGATCACCGAGAGTCCGTTAACTTGCCCTATCACAGACCCTTGCGTGTCGATCATCAGAATATTGCGCTGGATTGCTTCATAAAGACGATCCCTGACACGGTCTTGACGGCGGACCCGGGCATCGATCGCTTGTTGAATGTCGCTTGCAAGGACAACATCGTGATGCGCTTCGCGCGCCCAGAAATCGGCTTCCACGAGCAGGTCAGCGATATTGCGCATATGCATAGATAGTTTTTCCGAATCACCCGCCAAGCGCCCGCTATACTCGATTACACGCGCTACAGCATGACAATCAAAGGGCAATAATCCTTCTTTGCGGATTAGTGTGGCGATCAGTTGTGCATAAAGGAGATGATTGCCGGCATTCCATTCGATGGTTTCTTCGAAATCAGCGGCTACCTTAAATAGCTCACTAAATTCCGGATCATATTCCTGCAAGAGATAGTAATAAATGCGATCGCCGAATAATATGACTTTGACATCGAGTGGAATTGGCTCGGGCTCAAGCGAAACTGTGTTGATAAGGCTGTAAACTTGCCCGAGTGATTCAATGTGAATTTTTCGCGCTTGCAGCGCGCGTTTCAATCCTTCCCAAGCAAACGGCTGCATCAGAATCTTGCGCGCATCCAGGAGCAGATAGCCGCTGTTCGCCCGGTGCAATGCACCTGCTTTGATCAATGTAAAATTGGTAACCAATGCGCCAAACTGGGAAAGGTATTCGACGCGGCCAATCAAATTGCTGTAAGTGGGGTTGTCTTCAAAAACGATCGGCGCACCCTGAGTCTGTGCGTTAGAGGTCAAGACATTGATCTGATAATTATTGAACGTCTGATGCGTGACGATTGTCATTCCGGAAATATTGATGGATTCATCGGGTTTGCGGAAATCATCAACATGGATAACCATGTCTTGTTGAACGGCATCAAAATACTCGAGTACATCGGGTAAATCATTGTAGATCGAGCGTAATTCGTTGAACATATGCGCAACGGTTGACAACATCGTGCCGCGATTCAGTTGCTTGATGCGCTCGTTACGCTCGCGGCGACGCATTGGCAGATGGCTGAGAATTCTTTCCAGATTGGTTTGTAGCTCCGCGATTGCGGTTTCAATCCGGTCTTTTTCAATTTGTGGCAGTTTGTCGTACTGTTCTGGCGGAATTACTTCGTGGTTACGGCTAGGAGCAAGTGCAAAACCTTCCGGAGTACGTAGCAGGATAATTTCCTTTTTCTGGGCTTCAACACCGAGTTCACCGATTTCGCGTTCCTGTTGCTCATTAAATTCCTGATGAATCGCATTGAGTTGATTGCGGTAGTCTTCACTCTCGAACTGGGCGGGGATCGCAGTACGCAAATAATCCACCAGCTGCTCCATGTGCAATCGCAATTCTTCCCCTTTCCCGGAAGGGAGTTTTAACATTTTTGGTTTGTGTGGCTGGGAAAAATTATGCAAATAGCACCAGTCATACGGCTTTGATTCGGCATTGGCTTTGCTTTCAAGAAATTGGCGCACTAAGCTGTGCTTGCCCATGCCGGGCGGACCCAGCACAAAGAGGTTATAGCCTTCCTGACGGATGCCGGAACCGAAGCGTATGGCTTCCAGCGCACGCTTTTGTCCGATGATTTCGGTCAGATCCGCTAATTCCGATGTTGTTTGGAAAGTGAACTGATCCGGATCGCATGAGCGGTATAGTTGATGCGGCTTCAGTGGTGGAATTACAGTCATTGTTTATTTATGCCCGAGAAAATTACCGTTTTGATTGATACAGGTTAACAGATAAGTTGCACCAAAATTGAAGAAACAATGGAATGAGTGCGCGAGATCTGGCGGATGGCGACGATGCTCCATGCGAGTTCAATGTCATGACCGCCGTGTAACCCAATCAAAGTTGCCGCGCAGTTTAATTGCGTAGCGTGTTTATTTTACTTCAGTCTTTAAAAAATATTTATTTTTCAGCTAACTAGGAATATTCTGCAAATTTAGAATGCGTTATAAGGTGTTTGAAAAGTAAGAATTCAATGAGTCAGTCGATGTGCTTGCTACTAATACGTTTCTCTTGACGAAGGTAGGTTGTCTGAATACTATTAAGGCCGATGGCAGTTTAAGAATTTGCTGCTTTCTTTGTGATTCTTTAACTATTTTAAGGGCTTATTATGTTACAGTTAAAAAAAACGTTATTAGGTGGTATTGCACCAGTATTGTTATCCATTGCGCTGGCAAGCCCAGTGATCGCTTCCGATGCACACCATGCGCACGGTAAAGACCATAATTTTGGGAGATTCACTAAGGATAATTTGTTGTTGACTCCAAAAGATTATCGCGAATGGATCTTTGTCGGCGCGCCGGTTACACCGAATGATATGAATGAAGGAAAAGCCGCATTCCCAGAATTTCACAATGTTTATATCGATCCAACCAGCTGGAATCATTGGAAGAAAACGGGTCAATTCCGTGATGGAACTGTTATCGTTAAAGAATTGGTGGGTGTAGGAACCAAAGAAGCTCCAAGCGGACATGGTTATTTCCCTGGCGAATATAATGGAATTGCCGCCATGGTGAAAGATTCGAAGCGTTATCCGGATAGACCCGGCAATTGGGCATTCTTCGGTTTTGAATCCTATGAAGCCAAAAACGGTGCGATTCAGGCCGATGAAGCTTGTGCTGCTTGTCACAAAGAAAATGCCGCACAAGATATGGTCTTTATTCAATATTACCCAGTGTTGCGTGCTGCTAAACCTGGTAAATAATAAGTAGAGGCCTTTGCACGGTTACTACGCGACACGATAATTGCGTTAAAAATTTGCGAAAAATGCTCATTTACCCCGTGTAAACTCCGCTTTTTCGCAAATTTTTGCCTTATTCTCGTACCGCTCATGACACCGTGCAAAGGTCTCAAGTAATTAATTTTAGCTGTTTCTTTTAGTTAATTTGGCATATTCAGTTTCAACGGAATATGCCAAATTTGTTTTCAGCATAAGGTTTTGCAGCTTTTATCTAGCTCGCTGACTTCTTCAGCGTTTCCCTAATCGTTTAGTGGCATTGTGTTAGAAATTATTTTTCCAATTCCGCAAAGCTGTAAAAATGCTGAGCGGATCCGGTTGTAAACATCCGCAATGACTTTGCACGCTAGCGATGATCTCCCGATTTTCACATCGCAGAAACGGATTCATTGACTTCTCATTGCCAAGTTTTGTCGGTACTGTAGGAATATTTTGATCGCGTTGATTCTGCGTGGTTATTTCAAAAGCCTCTAACGTATCATTTTCAGGATCGACAACGCGGGCAAATTTAATATTGCTAAGCGTGTATTCATGCGCGCAGTAAATAAGCGTGTCATCTGGTAATTGGGAAAGCTCCTGCAGTGACCGGTACATTTGTTCTGCAGTACCTTCAAAGATCCGCCCGCATCCGCAAGCAAACAGTGTATCGCCGCAAAATAGCATATCGAACGGTTGATGTGCATAGTAGGCGATGTGATCGAGCGTGTGTCCGGGGACTTCAATGACAGTCAATGTTAATGACAATTCGGGAAAAGCAACTTCATCGTTTTTCGAGACTGAATGAGTAATGGCGGCAATGTTTTGGGAGCACGGACCGTATACCGGCACCCCGGAAAATTGCAGCAGGCCGGTAATGCCGCCGGTATGATCATGATGGTGATGAGTAATGAGAATTGCAATTAACTGTAATTGTTTTGATCTAAGATACTCGATGACGGGGAGCGCTGTTCCTGGGTCAATCACAATCGCTGCGTTACGATCATGAATAACCCAGATATAATTATCTTTAAATGCAGCTACCGGATGAACTGTCAGCATAGCGTTTCCAGGAAAATTGGCGTCAATCTATTCATGCGGGAAAAATGATCAGTCAAAATGAATATACAAAATGATCAACCATGGTTTCAATCTTCTCTTGGTCAGTATTTGATCGAGCATGAATATTGCTATTTTGATCAAGTGGTTGCTAATATTTTTGGTTACAATGCTGTCCAAATCGGCTGGTCGCAGTTTAATTTTCTTCGCCTGAACCGGGTGCCATTCCATTTTACTGTGGGATTAGAAGACGGTACTTCGATTCGTGCCGGTGCTGGATTTTTGCCGCTCCAAAGTAATAGTATGGATCTGGTCATTTTGCCACATACGCTCGAATTTAACCCAAATCCTCATCAAATTTTACGGGAAGTACATCGCATCCTGATTCCAGGAGGGCATATTGTCATTTCAGGATTTAATCCTATGAGTTTGTGGGGTATTTGCCATTATTTAAAATCAACCCGGCGCGAATTCCCCTGGAATGGTCATTTTATTTCTTTGGCGAGATTAAAGGACTGGTTAAAGTTACTGGATTTCGAAATGGCGGGCGGCCGGCTCGGATGCTATGTTCCGCCTTTCAAGCAAGAAAAATGGCGCCGGCGCTTTCATTTCATGGAAGCCGCAGGTGATCGCTGGTGGCCGATCTCAGGGGGCGTTTATTTTTTACACGCGATCAAATATATACATGGAATGCGTGTGATTAAACCGGATTGGAAAAATTGCTTGGACGGGAAAAGGAAAATGGTGCCTGTCGCTCAAAAGATAAAGAAATTTCCGGCGGAAGAGCAATCTACGAGAAAATGTGACTAGGTTGCTGAGAGACCGGACTATGAATCGAGAACGAAGCAGGGTCGTTGAAATTTTTACTGATGGTGCATGTAAAGGTAATCCCGGTGTGGGGGGGTGGGGCGCATTATTGAAATATCAAGGACATGAGCGAGAAATATTTGGCGGTGAAGAGCACACGACGAATAACCGCATGGAGTTGCTGGCGGCGATACGGGCGTTAGAAGCGCTAAAATACCGCTGCAAGGTGCGGTTACATACCGACTCGCAATACCTTCAAAAAGGTATCAGCGAATGGCTCGAAGCGTGGAAAGCGCGGAGTTGGCGCACCTCGAATAAGAAACCGGTTAAAAATGAAGATCTCTGGAAGCTGCTCGATCAATTGTCGCAACAACACGAGATTGAATGGTGCTGGGTTCGTGGCCATTCCGGGCATATTGATAACGAGCGTGCCGATCAGTTAGCAAATCGCGGGGTTGAAATGATGATTTCTACTGATATCAAGAATTCTCAAGGATCTTAAAATGCGTCAAGTCGTATTGGATACGGAGACGACCGGTTTGGAACATAAACTGGGTCATCGCATTATAGAAATTGCAGCAATAGAACTTTGTCACCGGCAATTTACGGGTAAACATTTTCATTATTACCTGAATCCTGAACGTGAGAGTGATGAAGGCGCTTTGCAAGTGCATGGTCTTACCTCCGGATTTCTTCGCGACAAACCCAAGTTCATTGAGATATCGGCTGAATTTCTGAATTTTATCAGTGAAGCGGAGCTTATTATTCATAACGCGTCCTTCGATGTCGGATTTCTTAATTATGAATTAGGCTTGGTTAAATTAGGGGTACTGGATGATTATTGCGCATCAATAACGGATACATTGAGACTGGCCAAGGAACTCCATCCCGGTAAACGGAACAACTTGGATGCGTTGTGTGAACGTTATAATGTGGATAATTCCAGACGCACACTCCACGGCGCATTGTTAGACGCTGAATTGCTGGCGGAAGTCTATCTTGCGATGACACGCGGGCAAGAAAGTTTGCTCATTGAGATGGAACCCGCTGAGTTGGATCAATTTTCAATAACCGGTCTTGATGGTCAAAACCTTAAGATCATTACCGCAACCCATGAGGAAATGACTCAACATCAAGCGGTTCTAGCTCAAATCTCGCTTGAATGCGGTGGAAAATGTGTATGGGACAGACTTGAACTGGGTGATGCTGCTGAAAAGTAATTTTGTCTGCGTGCTTAATTGGTACTGCTACCGGAAGCCGCCAAAGAATCACCGCTTCGAATCCATTCTTTCTTCTTTACGGTTGCCCCGTGTAATCCAAGCTACACATCCTATGATGTTGTATTGAACGCCCCCGCCATTCGCTAATGATTTTACTTACTGAAAAACAAGTGATTCCCCAATATACCTCAGTGTTTTAACTAAGCTAGGATGCTCGTATCCGCTTTGAGAAACAGTGGTTGACTATTTCAAGAAGCGATATTGATCTATCTGATGGGGATGAGAAATGCTCGTAAAAAATTTTGCGATCTTATTGTTGATTATTTTGGGGCTGACGGGTTGCGCGACGGATGATTATTCTTGTCAATCGTCACAAAGAGACAAATGCGCGTTAGCAGGCAGGGCATTTATGTACTCCTGCATGAGTCGACGCTAGCGAGTACTCATCATGTTTATTTTTTCCCCAGCGCTTTCACCGCATCGAGCCGTGCTGCGCGGTTGGCGGGGAAAAGGCTGGCTAGAACACCGGTTGCCAGCGCGACCAAAATGCCTGCAATCGAAGCCCAAGCGGGCGCCCACGCAGGCAGTTGAGGAAATGTTAACCGCAGCAGCAGGCTGCCGGATTGACCGAGCAGAAATCCCAACACAGCACCCGTCAGCGATAACCAGACCGCTTCGGCGAAGAACAACCGGCGGATGTCGCCGGAAGTCGCGCCGATGGCTTTCAGTAGGCCGATTTCCGCAGTGCGCTGGCTGACCGCAACCAGCATCACGTTCATGATCAGAATCCCGGCGACGATCAGGCTGATCGCGGCGATGCCGGCGACTGCCAAGGTCAATGCTTGCAGGATTTTATCGAAGTTGGTTCAGCGCAACGAATCTCCGGAAAATCCAATGTGATTCAGGGAAAGCACCCCGGCAATATTAACTGCCGTTTACACGAAATCCGGAATGTCATTCAAGCTAACGAAGATACTCACCGGAACGTTCTGGTTGATATGTAATTTCTTCAATGCGCACTTGCAACATTCCTCCGCCTGGCTTCGGCCACTCGATTTCATCTCCTTGGGAAAGACCAAGCAGTGCAATACCCACAGGTGCAAGTATCGAAATTGTGCCGCCTTGAGCATCAACATCTTTGGGATAGACCAGAGTTAAATAAAAATCCCGGCCAGTGGATTCGATTTTGAATTTTACGGTCGAATTCATTGTTACTACAGTGAATGGAATTTTCGTAGGATCTACTATTTCCGCGCGAGCGAGTTCGGATTCCAAGAGGCCTTTATCTGGAAATGCTGAGTCGGGCAACGATTCTATGAGCTTTTCCAGCCTTATCGCATCGAGCGATGAAATTAGAATTTTGGGTTTTTGGGTCATATTTCCTAAATCGGGGTTGTTATAAATTGTCTGAATTGGCCTGAGATGAACACTGCTATGACGTCATCCTGATCAGAATCCGATTCTGTCTGATGGCTAAACGTGAGAAAAAAGTCGATGAAAATGGCGCGTAGATTGGAATCGGAAGCTGCTGATTCATTGAATAAATCAGCTATCTAACAACCTCTGGTTCGATCGGATATTGAGTCAGCATAGAGATGAATGATCAGATTAAAGTGACTAAAGAAAACTAAACGCCCAGAGTTCTCTTATTGCCCTGGGCGTTCTGAACATGCTCTGCTTCGAATCGGCTATTCCTGCTGCGGTTCTTTGCCTAGAGTTTTGGGGTGCTTATAACTTGTCAGGATCGGAATCCAACTCTGCTTTATTCGCACGATCACTGAACTGGCCTGGTGTTGCAACCGACTTGGTATTTTCTCGTTGCAGCAATTCTGCTGCTATCTTGCGATGAAAATATGCCTGTTTTTGTGCTTCTTGCGCCGCTTGTTCGTAATAACGTAAATTGGCTGTTGTATGTGAGTGAAAATCTTGTCCGCCTCTTCCATAGTAGTGACTTTTGTCTTCATAGTGCTGTAAGGCTTTTCTTTTTTCTACAACTTTTTTTCTCATTTCGTTGGCCACGTCGTCATAGTAACTCGCCAATTTTTCATGATCGCTATGCGTTCTTGCGTGCTGTGCAAGCTTATTCATCTCGGTATCCTGCACTTCAAGCGGCCCCAGTTGTGCACAGGCAACCAGCATAGAAAGCAACGGTAGAACTGCAAGGTATTTTCGTAGATTCTTGCTCATGATAGTGACTCCAGGTAAAACGATAGGGAGGCATATTACGTGAGACGATACAACGATGAATATTGGGGAAACTATTGTTCTTTACTAAGGAAAACTATTAAGTCACATCTTGTCCGGTAATCCGTCAAGAGAGATGGCTTAATTGTTCAATGAGATAAACGGTATTGCGAAATGGATAAAGGTGCCGGTCAAGGAACAGCTGATTACGTTTCATAATCATTGGCCTAATGCAGGATATTGGTTGAAGCCAGGCTATTTTAAAGATTGATCCCAGTACGGCATCTCTCCGACGTGCTCCGACAAGAAATTAACAAAAGAGCTTATCTTTTTCGGCAAATGTCTGCTTGGAAGATAGCAAGCGTAAATGTGACGCTCTACCGATAGGTATTCCGGAAGCGCCGCCTGGAGCCGTCCTTTTTGTAATTCCATGCCGATGGTGTAGGTGGGTAACAAAGCGATCCCCAGTCCATGGAGAGCTGCCTGAGCAAGCGCATCATTATTATTGATGCGTAAGGTCCCCGATATTGGAATCTTGATCTTTCCCTCCGGTCCGGTAAAGTGCCAGTAACTTTGTTCGGTTGACAGCGCGCAATCGAGACAGTTATGTTTTTCAAGATCTGCTGGCGTTTGTGGCATGCCCCATTGTTGAAAGTACTGAGGCGTTGCGCACAATATGCGGCGCACAGGCGCAATCTTGCGAGCAACCAGATTGGGGTCAGGCTCGTTTGTGACACGAATTTGTACATCGTATCCTTCTTCTATCAAATCACCTGGGCGATCGGTAATGATCAAATCAACCTTTATTTTCGGGTAACGAGCTAGAAAGCAAGGGAGCGCGGGGGCGATATGGCGCATTCCGAAGGAACTCGGCACACTCACTTTTAGCGTTCCGAGCGGCTCTGCATGAAGACTACTCACGACTTGTTCGGCATGTTCAGCTTCTGCCAGAATGCGTGCAGCATGCTCAGACAGTGCGATGCCTGTTTCTGTCAAGCTGAGATGCCGGGTGCTCCGGAGAAGTAATCGTGTACTCAAGTCCTTTTCGAGTTTGGCGACAGCTTTACTGACTGCTGCACGCGAAATATCCATACGCCGCGCCGCTTCCGCAAAACTGCCCGCTTCCACGACGCGTGCAAAAACGATGAAAAGATTAAGATCTTGCATATTGCTATTGTATATCTTTAGGAAACAAAATGTTTCATTTCTCGGTACTTCTCTCGGATGTTTTCTATCTATATCATGTTTCTCAAGGTTGAGATTAATATTATATTATAAAAAGTAATGATTATTGTTGTTGTAATATAATGGTTAATGTTTATACAACCTTAATTGATTCGCTCTGAATCACTTGGAATGATGAGTTTTTGGTTGATTAATTGATGATTTTATTGTCAACCATATAGAGCGTATTGTCAGTGCGGTTATTTTTACAAGTCAGAAATTCATCGCGACTTGCATCAATGATCAATAAATGCATCATAAGGAGAATAAATTATGGAAACCAAAGAGTTAATAAAAGCACCTCAGTTGTTTGTGGTTTATGCGATTGCCATCCTCTATACAGTCGTGTTCTCTTTAGCGGCGGTTGTGGCGCCATCCACTGATAATGCTGTATGGGGTCTGCAAGGCATAATTCAGGTTACTGAGCTGGAAACAAACAGCCCTAGCCATTCTCAAGCGGAATGGGACAATAGTTCGAGTTAAAAATTATATGGTTCGCGCCCCTCATGTGTGTGATTAAGCTACTTATGCCAGACAGCGGGAACATCATCGGGGGCGCCTGAAAAAATGCAGTCAGGAGTAACTATAAACGCGAGGGGAAAAATGAGATGCTATTTCGACAAAACATAGGGCCACTAGGCGAATTAAGCCGGCGATAGCTGCCTGTTAAATTCAGAAAATACCGTGAGCGTTATCAAAATTAAACGAGCCTATGAGAAGGCTGAAGCAAATGATGGATACAGAATTCTGGTGGATCGATTGTGGCCGCGAGGTTTGACTAAAGAACGGGCAGCTATTGATTTGTGGCTCAAAGAAATCGCGCCTTCGCCGGGATTACGCAAGTGGTTTGGGCATGATCCGGAAAGATTTCTTGAGTTTCGTACCCGCTATGTTGAAGAACTTGCACAAAATCCTGCTATAACAAATGTTTCAGACTTATTAACCAAACACAGAATTGTGACCTTGGTATATTCGGCTAAAAATGTGGAAATTAACCATGCTGTCATCCTCAAAGGATTTATGGAATCAATTTAGAGGGTATCGGTTCGACACCACATGACGGACATTTTCACTCAGCAGGTTTACCCGCTGAAGTAAGGCCGCCTAATAGTTTCCTGTAGGAAGAAACCATGGTTTCCTTAATATACCCCCTCTATTAATTCAACTAAGATGGCTTTGTTTTCTTGTGTCTGAAAAGAATTATCGGGAACGCACAAGGAGTCGCAGGAATTCGAGGGAATGCGAGTAACTATGAAAAAAGCATCTTATATTTCTATTCGATGGTTATTGGGTTTTTAGAGAGAGGAATAAGTAAATGATACTAATGAAAAGATTTGAAATCGTTGTTGGAATTGAACACCTCAATCAATTGATAGAATTGTTAGAGAGATCCGAAGTACGCGGATATACCGTCATCAAAAAAGCAGGGGGCCTCGGTTCACGAGGTGCGCGGAATCCGGACGATCTCCTGGTTTCCGATGAGAATGCGGTAATAATCCTTGCCTGCAAGGAAGATCAAGCGCAGAAAATGCTAAATGAATTACGACCCGCTATGGAGGGGTTGAATGGTATGTGCTTGATTTCAAATTGTCATGCACATGTTCATTAATGACACTGTCTAAAAAGTATCTGGCAACAATCTGGAAAGAGCATTTTTTTGTTTTGTTTAAAAATAGAATTACTGCTCCCGGAAGTTGCCGGAGAATCGCCGCTTCGAATCCATTCTTTCTTTTTTACGGTTGCCTCCCGTGTAATCCAAGCTACATTCCCATGATGTTGTATTGAACGTCCCCTCCATTCACTAATGGTTTTACTTACTGAAAAACAAGTGATTCCCCAATATACCTCAGTGTTTTAACTAAGCTAGGATGCTTGTATCCGCTTTGAGAAACAGTGGTTGACTATTTCAAGAAGCGATATTGATCTATCTGATGGGGATGAGAAATGCTCGTAAAAAAATTTGCGATCGTATTGTTGATTATTTTGGGGCTGACCGGATGCGCGACGGATGATTATTCTTATCAATCGTCACAAAGAGACAAATGCGCGTTAGCAGGCAGGGCATTCATGTATTCCTGCATGAGTCGACGCTAGCGAGTACTCATCATGTTTATTTTTTCCCCAGCGCTTTCACTGCATCGAGCCGTGCTGCGCGGTTGGCGGGGAAAAGGCTGGCTAGAACACCGGTTGCCAGCGCGACCAAAATGCCTGCAATCGAAGCCCAAGCGGGCGCCCACGCAGGCAGTTGCGGGAACGTTAATCGCAGCAGCAGACTGCCGAATTGTCCGAGCAAGAATCCCAGCATGGCGCCTGTCAGCGATAACCAGACGGCTTCGGCGAAGAACAACCGGCGGATGTCACCGGAAGTCGCGCCGACGGCTTTCAATAGCCCAATTTCCGCAGTGCGCTGGCTGACCGCCACCAGCATCACATTCATTACTAGAATACCGGCGACGATCAGACTGATCGCGGCGATGCCGGCAACCGCCAAAGTCAATGCTTGCAGAATTTTATCGAAGGTCGCCAGGATGGCATCCTGCGTAATCACGGTCGTATCTTCTTCGCCATCATGACTTTGTTTCAGGGTTGCCAGCACTGCCCGCTTGGCGGGCTCGATGTCGCTGTGGCTTTTGGCTTCGATCAGAATCCGGAACAGCGAGGTGGTGTTAAACATGGATTGAGCAAAATCGATCGGGATGATGACAATTTCATCGGTATTAAAACCCATCGTTTCTCCTTGCCTCGCCAGGACGCCGGACACCAGAAAGCGGCTGTCGCCCAGGCGCACGCGCTGTCCGATCGCTTGCGCGCGAGGAAAGAATTCCCGTGCGATTTTGGCGCCTAAAACAATCTGAGCGCTGTTTTCGGTACCGGCTGCCATGAAACTGCCTTGCGCCAGTTTCATATGGCGGATCGGGATCAGGTTGGCATTACTGCCGAGCACGGTGACTTCGCGCAGACGATTGGCTGCAGATAGCTCCGCTTCACCGACGTTGAGTGGCGCATAACGGCGTACTTGCGGCAAGCGCCCGATCAATTGCGCGTCTTTCAACGTCAGATCACGCGGTGTTTGACCGAGTACCGCGCCGAGGAACGAACCGGATGTTTCGGCGCGTCCCGGCAATACCACCAGCAAGTTAGTGCCGATCGAAGAAAATTGATTGATCACATAATTCCGCGCGCCGTCCCCGATTGCTGTCAACACCACCACGGCGGCAACGCCGAGCGCCATTGCCAGAATGATCAGCAACGAACGCACGCGATAGCTCACCACGGTTTTCAACGAAGTTTGCAGCGTGTCAGTGAGTGTCATCGCCCTGGTCCGTCATTATCCGGCCGTCGCGCATGCCGATCTGACGATGCGCGCGGGCACCCAGTTCGCGATCATGCGTCACAACGATCAGCGTGGTCCCGCGGTGATGCAACGCTTCCAGAAGCAGCATGACCTCCGCGCCGATTTGATGATCCAGGTTACCGGTCGGTTCGTCGGCCAGAATAACGCTGGGTTGCATGATGGTGGCGCGTGCAATCGCCACGCGTTGACGCTGGCCGCCGGAAAGTTCAGCGGGACGGTGGCGGGCGCGTTGCTCGAGTTCGAAAGCTTGCAAGGCGTCATTAACGCGCACTTGCCGCTGTTCCGACGGTACGCCGCTTAATACAAGTGGCAGTTCGATATTTTCCGCTGCGGTTAAGCGCGGAATCAGATGAAACGATTGAAACACGAAACCGATTTTCTCGCGGCGGATTTGCGCCAGTTCGTTTTCGGACAAGTCGGTAATTAACCGGTTATCCAGCTCGTAACGGCCGCTGTCGGGTCTGTCCAGCAACCCGATGATATTGAGCAAGGTCGACTTTCCGGAACCGGAAGGTCCCATCACTGAAACGTATTCACCGGAAGCGATGCTCAAATCGATATGGTTTAAAGCATGCACCGCTTGATCGCCCATCTGGAAAGTCCGGTTAATGTCGGTCAGACGAATCATGGCTGCCTGGGTTGTACGGCTACACCGGTTTCAATGCCATCCTGATCGAATGACATCAGCACATGATCGCCAGCCTTCAGGCCGCTACGAATTTCGGTAAAACTCCAGTTGCTAAGACCGGCTTCAACAGACTGCTCGATCAGTTTGTTTTGCGTATCCACCAGCCAGACTTTGCTTTCTTGGCGGATGGCTTGCGTCGGAACACGCAAAACATCGTCCTTGCGTTCGAGGATGACTTCCACGTCGGCGCTGTAGCCGACCAACAGCGGAATATCCGCCGGGATGTGTTGAAAGTCCACTTCAATATCGACCGTGCGTGCTTGTTTTTCGATTTCTGTGACATAGGGTGCGATACGCCGGACTTTGCCGGGGAAAATGGAATTGGGCATGGCGTCCAGCGTAATGCGCGCTTCCTGCCCCACTTTGATTTTAGGCGCATCGACTTCGTCCATCGGTGCGGTGACGTATAAGCAACGGTCGTCGATCAAATCGATCGTCGGCGGTGTCGGGATACCCGGTGGCGACGGTGTGGTGAATTCGCCCAGCTCGCCGGAAATTTTTCCGATCACGCCGGAAAACGGCGCGGTGATGATGGTGCGCTCGATTCCGGCTTGCGAGACGCGGATTTGCGCCTCGGCGCGCTGGATATCGGAAATGGCTGCTTCGCAACTGGCCTGGCGCGAACGGGCATTGGCGTTGACGTCGTCGGCGCGTTGCGAACTGACGAAGCCTTGCGCAACCAATTGTTGCGTACGGATCGACTCGCGCCGGGCATTCTCGGCCAGAATGCAGGTTTCGCGGCGGCGCTCCTGCGCCATCGCCAATTGCCGTTGCGCCAGCTCACGTTGCGCCACAAGATCCTGATTCCAAAGCTCCAGCAGTACTTGGCCTTGTTGCACATGATCGCCTTCTTTGACCCGGATTTTGGCGATCTGGCCGCCGGTGATCGGCGCCAAATTGGAGCGCTGACAGGATTTGATCGTACCTGCGCGGGTATTGACAACCGTCGCTTCGACGCTGCCGGTGGTAATGACGGCGACATCCACTTCCAGCGGCTTGGGGCGGGTGTAATACCATGCGGTGGTGGCAAGTCCGCCGGCAAGCGCGATCAAGCCGATAGCGCGGAGCGGTTTCTTTGTGAATGGCATGATGAGAAACGGTATGTCGGATAGAAATGAACGGGCATCGAGTTGTGTTTCCTGGCAAATATGCGTATTTTACACGTTCATTTACACGGCTTGCCGGCGTATCACGATAAACCCTGACAAACGATTGCTATGATTGATATTTGGCGAAAAAAATTCATCTTGTCCGATTCCGACCGGCCTGCAACCCTGGAAGACATCCGGCCCTCCGAGGCGGATTTCGAAGCGCTCGATCCGAAAACCTTCGATGCCATCGAAGCGCAAGCCTTGTTTGATGCGATTGATCGCACGCAAACCGAAGCCGGGCGGTTGATATTGTACCGTTCGCTGGCGCGGCCGGTGCATGATGCGGCTCTATTGCAGCAAAAGCAAATTGCGCTGCGGGAAATTGCGGAAAATCCGGCGCTGTTCGATGCGCTGGTGAAATATGCCGACAAAGCGGCGCCATTGGAGAAATCGCTAAAATACTTGCTGTACGGTGAGTTCACCGGCGGTTTAACGACCGAGGAGCCGGGCAGCCGCACCGATAAGCTGGAATTCGGCGGTTACGGCTACCGGCAATTTCAGGACGGCACGCAATTCGCAGTCGAACTGGTCGAAAGCGCCGCGCAAATCCGTCAGCCGCAATCGGCGTATTTGCGCGCTTTGCTCGACACTATCCGCGATTTCGGCGAATCGCGTATCTATGCTTTGATGAAAGGGCCGGTGTATTCATCGGGCGGCAAATTCAAAACCAAAAAAGAAAAAAAGCCGTTCGATCTGTTCGCGCGCTTCCGGCCGTCGCTGTTTAAAATCATGCCAACGGTCTTGTTTTTTGCCGCGTCGTACGGTGTGTTGTTTTTCTTTGAAAATTTCATGCCGCAATTCAGCGCGTCGTACATCGGCTACGGCATTCTGGCGCTGACCGCGCCGGTGTTTCCGATCATCCTGCTGGCAATGGGCGTATCCGACCGCGATTCGATCATCTATCCGCTGCGCAAGCAATTCCGCGAAAGCCCGGAACTGGCCAAAGCGCTTGAAGCATACGGCATGATCGATGAACTGTTGTCGCTTTACCGCTACGGTCAAGCGTTGCCCGGCGATAAAACGCTGCCGGAGATTATCGATGACAAGCAGCACCGGCTGCTCGTCAGCCAGGCGCGGAATCCCTTATTAATCCGGACAATTCCGGATTACGTGCCGAACGATATCGAACTCGACGCGACGGGCCGAGTGCTGATCATCACCGGGCCGAATAGCGGCGGTAAAACCGCGTACTGCAAAACCGTGGTGCAAATTCAGTTGCTCGGGCAAATCGGCTGCTATATTCCGGCGGCGCGAGGACAATTGGTGCCGGCGGAGCATCTCTATTACCAAGTACCCGATCCCGGCCAGCTCAGCGCGGCAATGGGGCGTTTCGGTCACGAACTGCAACGTACGCGTGAAATCTTCTTCAACTCCACACCGCGCAGTCTGGTAGTGCTCGACGAGTTATCCGAAGGCACCACGTTCGAAGAAAAAATGACCATCTCGGAATATATCCTCAAAGGCTTTCATAAACTCGGCGCCAGTACGCTGCTGGTCACGCACAACCACGAATTATGTGAACTGCTCCAGCAAGACGGCATTGGCCGCTACCTGCAAGTTGAATTCCTGCAAGGCCCGACCCACCGCCTGATCCCTGGAATTTCCAAAGTCAGCCATGCCGATCGTGTCGCCAGTGCGATTGGGTTTAGTCAGAAGGATGTGGAAGAACATCTGGAAAAACATCTGGAAAAACAAATGGATGGGATGTATAATAATTGATTCTTAGTATTTTTGTGAGTAGAATATGAATTCTTGTTTTTGATTTCAAAGGCAAGAAAACTATTCGAAATTGAATCCGCCATTGAAAATGTGACATTAAAATTAAAGTTAGAAGTAATAATAAAAAAAGGAAAATATATGTTCAAAAAATCTCAAATCTCAAATCTCAAATCTCAAATCTCAAATCTCAAATCTCAAATCTCAAATCTCAAATCTTAAATCTCATAGCTTGATAGCGGCGAGTATCATTGCGGCTAGTACATCCTCGCTTGCGGTTGCTTATCAAATCTCACCGAATCCGAATTATGGAATAATAAATCTTGATGTTTCGTATTATTCTGGTTATGTTGGAGATTATTATGCGGAAAATTATCTAACTCCTTTTGAGAATTTTGGAGGCATCCACATTCATGCAGAAAGCGGTCTGGAGAATCATGGGGATTTCCAAAACTATGGGGAATTGATATTGCATGACTGGCAAGATGGTTATATAGCAGGAAGTGGATTTTTTAATATGGGTAGTTTGAGTAATACCGGATATGTATATGTTGGCGATCAATCGGGCATAAGCGGACCTGGCGACATAAGTAATTCAGGATCTATGGAAGTTTCTGATTATGGGATGATACAATTTTCCTCCTTTAATAACTCCGGTTATGTTCAACATTCTGGTTCCTCAGGAAATTATCATTATGGTGCGACATTAACTAACTCTGGTACTATCGACAATATTGAAGGGTTGTTTTGGGTTGAAGTTTTTACCAATACTGGAATTTTCACAAATAGCCAGTACTCATGGATTGGAGATTTTTATAACAGAGATCCTTATGCGCTTCCCGGGAAATATGTCCAAACGGATGGACAGACTATCAATCATGGTGAGATAGAGTTTTCATCAATAGAGATTTTAGGTGGCAGCTTGGGTGGAACAGGTGCGCTCGTGGGCGATGTGAACATAGGCTCAAGTGCAACTGTAATTCCAGGGTCATCGCCGGGGACCCTAAGTATCGATGGCGATCTGCATAGTAGCGGGAATTATGTTTTTGAGATCGCGGGATTGAATAGCGGTCAATACGATGTGCTGGATATTGATGGCAATGCTTTCTTCACCGGCGGTAATTTCAAATTCGACTTCATTGATGGTTTTCATCCATCAATCGGCGATCATTGGGATTTCCTGGTTGCGGATAGTTTAAACGGCCTTGGAATGGTCAATTTCACTTATGCCGGTTTAGGGGATGGATTGAGTATCGATCTTCACAATGAAGGTGGCAAAATTTCTTTGACGGTGATTACCGCAGTGCCCGAACCGGAAACCTACGCGATGCTTCTGGCAGGATTAGGGCTGATGGGGTTCATGGCATACCGGAGAAAGCAAAAAGAAGCGGCTTGATTTTTGTTTTTGTTCGTAATGATAACAACCCAGCTTCGGCTGGGTTTTTTGTTTGAAATCTTCTTGGGATTTGTTGATCTCGAAGATTGTGTGCATACAATGATGTATGCATAAGTCAGAAACGAAACTCGAATATTGATTTTTTGCTTCTGTGAGTGGGTCTCGGAACGTCAACTTTATCGTGGTGAAATGTTATGAAAGCTGAATACGATTTGTCAAAAATGAAATCCCGCAAGAATCCTTATGCTGCCAAGCTTAAGAAATCCGTGACGATGCGGTTGAGCGAGGATGTCATCGGTTATTTCAAGAAAATGGCTGAAGAGACGGGAGTGCCTTATCAGAGCCTGATCAATTTGTATTTAAGGGATTGCGTTTCCCAGCATCGGAAAATCGATATTACCTGGCAAAGTAAATCACAAATTTCCTGAAGGTTATTTTTAACCATTATTACGCATTGGAAAAATAACCGTTTTTCAAACGAAAATTGCTCCGCCCGCATTGGTTGATGCGAACGGAGCAATTCTTTTGTTGACGCGGTGAATCGTGACAGGCTTAATTCACGCGGATGCCGATGTAAGTAGCGTTGTTGGCTTCGCTACGCTCGGTAAACGCACCGTTGTAGTCGATGATCGCGCCGATCCAGTAATTCTGGCCGCTGACCAGATCGGAAGGGATCACCAGGAAGGTGTTATTGGTGGTATCCGGGAAGCCGCGATACAACGTCACCGTGCCTTCGCCCAGGAATCGGTCGCCGGTCGTGATGGTGTCGTTGGTCGATAAGTAATAACCGACTTTAGCCGTCAGCGGACTGGTTTTGCCGAGGTTTTCGTAGGTCATTTCGAGCTTGATGGTTTGTCCTTTGTTGACGCGGTATACCGGTTCGGCAGTACCGGCTACTTTGGTCAGTTCTACATTCGAGGTATTGAAAATGCGGGTGCGGCCATGCGTGCTGTATTCGCCGCTGCTGCCGATATGCCGCCAGTGCGAAACGGCTAAATCATTGGGGCCGCCCGCCCACAAGCCGTACACTGCGACCAATCCATTATTAGCATCCTCGCCGCTGTAGGCGGTCGCGGTTGCGCCGTTGGCATGGATGTGTGTCCAATCGGATCCCATGATGTTATAGACATTGGCGGTATGCGCCAGTCCGGCGGCATGGCCGAATTCGTGCATGGCAGTGGTCTGGAACGGACGGTAAGCGCCGCCATAAGACCACAGGCTGGCTTTGTTGGTGGTGTAGTGATATGCCACGCTGTTATTGAAAATAATATCCGCCTCTTTCAGCGTGCAATCGCCTTTGAACCATACATAAGTGACAGCCGGATAGGTGCCGATGTTCGGGCCGTTATTGGCCTCCCACCAAGCTTCGTTTTCGTTGTTATTGGCAGCGACGCCAGGCTCGTTCCAAACGACACCGAAGCTCAGATTGCTGGGATTGCCGTTCCAATGTGTGACCACGGAAGATAACGCATCGCGCCACGGCCCCGCTGGGAAACCGACGGAAGATGCGCGGATGGTATAGTTGTTGCCGCTCCATTTGGTTGCGTTGCCGCCGCATTTGATGGTGGTGTAAGCGAACGCATGTTGCGTGACGGTTGCCAGAAACATCGTGGCGAGTAATTGATTTAATCGCGAGAATTTCATTGTAAGTCTCCTAAAAATTGTTCATAACTTGAGTGACGTTTGCAAATTCAGGGTGAAAGCGCGTTTTAATCCCTGTGGATGGTCATTTCCACGTGATTCGGCGCTTCCAGGTCGAGTTTTTTGAGAACTGGTGGTACCGCCGGTGCGGCAACTGGTTTTGCTTTTCCTACCGCAAATTGTTCATGGATTTGCACGCTTTGGACGGGCTTGAGCGAACCGAGCGCTTGCGGGGTGTAGTGCTGATTGACGCTGTCGTTGAGGAATTTACGGAATTGCACCGGTGTCAGCTTGGTCGCGTCGGCTGGCGGCGTCCACTCGGCTTTGGTCTCGGTTTCAAAAGTAAATTCTTTGATGCCGATGCGAAGCGTTACGCTTTTCTTGTCTTCGTTAAAATTGCCTGGATCGAGCTGGCCGTTGCTGCGCAGCCAGATTTCTTGCCACGCATCGGAATGCACGGCGTCCTTGCTGATGCGGAAGCGGCCGAAGTTACCGCCGACCACCGGTGAAATTTCCACGCCGTTACCGCGCACGAACACGATATCCTGATCGCCCACCTGGAACAGCGGCACACCTGGAATGATCAGGGTATTGCCGGCGTCATCCGGGCCGCCGCGGAAACGCAGGGTGATCAATTTGTCCTGGTTCGAACGGCCTTTAAAGTTCCGGGTGATCTCGTAGGTCACATAGGTATGCGGCATGGCGACATCGCCAGCTTGCAGAACGTCCGATGTGCGATAGTCGACCTCGACGACCTTGCCTTCAAAAATCAGATCGGCCTTATGCACCAGATCCGAAGTATTGGTACCGTCCGCATGCGATGCGTAGGTTTGCGGGATGGCAATCGCCAGACCCAAAGTCAAAATTGCTGCGGCTAATGTTTTTACTTTCATCATATATCTCCTCTTACGTGGTGGATTACTACATTGTTGCGCCGGGTTTCAATAATTCCGGCAAATCGAAACTGCCACGCAAAGATAGGGCTTTTCGCCGGTTTAGGCTGTGATAAAAAACACAGGGAGAAGCACATAGCCGCTGAGCCGCGCAACGATACGAACTTGATAAACAGATGGGTGCGCCATTAGCTATTGAATAAGAACCTGTTTTAGCGATAGATAAAAGCAGGTATGCTAGCGGTGATTGCGTAGAGAAGGAGATCGATCATGCACACCATTGGTAAATTCGTACTCGGGTTGATGGGACAATTGTGCGCCAAACCGGCTATCGGCGATTCGGCTATGTCGATTTCCCTGCCGCCTCCCGAAAAACAGGGCGGACTGCCACTGATGGAAGCATTGCTCATGCGCCACTCGTCGCGCGAATTTTCACCCGAACCGCTGCCGTTACCGTTGCTATCGACTTTGCTGTGGGCGGCGTATGGCATCAACCGTGGAGATGGCGGACGGACCGCGCCTTCTGCGCTCAACGCGCAGGAAATCGATATTTACGTGGCGCTGCCGTCGGGTGCCTATCGCTACGATGCAGCGGCCAATTGCTTGCAACTGGTAGCCGCCAGCGATGTGCGGCGGATTACCGGTTATCAGGATTTTGTCGACGACGCGCCGCTGGATTTAGTGTATGTCGCCGATTTTACGCGTCTGAGCCGAGTGCCGTTCAGTCAGCGGGAATCGTATGCCTCGGTAGCCGCCGGGGCCATCGCGCAAAATGTTTACTTGTTCGCTGCGAGTAATAGCCTTGCCACCGTGCTACGCGCCTGGATCGACCGCACGGCGATTGCCGAAGCATTAGGGTTGACGCATGATCAACAGGTGTTGCTGTCGCAGACGGTGGGGTATCCAAGTATTATTAAGAAAAACCAATAGTATGGTGATTAATGACTGTCTTAGAATCATAAGATTCGTTGAGGAAAACTGAAATGAGTCGGGTAAAACGAACAATGGAGCAATTGTCGTATGGCTTGGAACAACCACGAGATTTGCTAGAAAAATTGAAGTGGGAAGCAGATAAACTCGGTGAATTGCCTCATGCTTACGATGTGTTTAATTTCATTGTGACTGCCGCTGTACTTGCTGAATGGATACAACAAGCTTATTCTTCTAATTTGGATTCCGACCCATTTGCTGCACCTGCAAAGACAAAGAAAAAGGGTCAAAATATATCTCAAGAAAATTGGTTGATACCAAGTAAAGCAGTGCATTGGATAAATGATACAAGCTGCCTTCCTAATCCCTATTTAGACGTTCGCTATCATATCGAGAATGCATTGTCGATCTGCTCGCATACAGCGAATGCCAGTAAGCATTTTCACTGGAAAGATGGGCATAGTATTACTAGAATTGAGGAAGGACCTCAGATTGGTGATTATTACCAATATTTTTTTACGTCAACAGCCCCAGATTTGTATCTTGAATTTGAAGGAGATTATTATGGTTTACAACAAATAAAAGGGATTCTGTTGCAATTCTATACTGGGTTAATCCATTATCTCGAAAACAAAGAATCATCCAGTGGAGCGGTCTCGTGAGAATCTATGAAATACCAAGTCAAAGCAATTTTTGAGCGATGCAGTGTGTAATGACGCCTAGCAAATGATGATAGCCAATCCCGACGTCCGATTATCGATCAGAGAAGTCGAGATCATCCGAGCGACGGTGCATCGTTTGCTGAGCGATGATGCACGGATTCGTATCTTCGGTTCCCGGGCAAAGATGGATGAAAGGGGCGGGGATATTGATATTTTGATCGAAACAGAACAGATACTGACCGATCGCGTTTCGACCGCATGCCAGTTAACCAGCCAACTGCAAATGCAGCTCGGCGATCGGAAAATCGATGTCATCATCGTCGATCCGGCAACGCCGGAGCAGCCGATTCATCAAATTGCACGCCAAACCGGTGTGATGTTATGACAGCCGATACACTCAAAATCGAATCGATCCGATTACTGGCGCTACTGAAAATCGTCCGGCGTGAAGGTGTATTGCTGTTGAAGACGGATACGCGGCTTTTCAAGGCGGAGCTTGATGCCGCTTGGGTGGAGCGATTGGAAAGCGATGATGATTTGGCGGAGCGTCTGGATGCCTTTGTGTCTCGCTTCGGGCGGATGCAGGATACGGTGGGAGACAAACTGATACCGGCTCTGCTCCGGTCGATGGCGGAAACAACCGGCAGCGCGCTGGATAACCTGAATCGGGCTGAGAAGCTTGGTTTGTTACCGTCGGTCGAGGACTGGCTGAGTGCGCGAAATTTACGCAATAAACTGGTGCACGAATATATGTCCGATCCTGAAGAATTTGCCGCAGCGCTGAACAAAGCGCATTGGACGGTTTCATTGCTGGTGTCAGCCTACAACAGCATTAATCGATATGCCCGCTCGCGTATTCCGGCGGCGGAGTGGCCGGAGTTATTACCTTAGGGAGGGCGGGTGATTGAATCGAACGCACGCAACCTGATTTGCCGCGCAGTCCCACGCAACGCTAACCGATTAACCCCGATAGGGCGGCAACGGCAAACCGGATGACATGACCGGAGACAAAATACTAGGACTGGTTCAGGTTACGCTGCTCAACCATCTCCAACCCGCCCCCGCACTTCCAGCACAGTTGAAAATTCGCCGGGTTGTCTTCGCCGCAGGATGGACATTGCACGTTGCCGGTAGCGACCGGGGTGTTTTCGTAAGTGTCGATGATGCGTTTGGCACGCGCGAAATCGTCTTCGCGGGTGATCCAGATTTCCGGGTAGGCGTGGGTGAACGGGATTTCGCCGGCGACGCCTTGGGCGTGCTGGTTAAATATTTTTGCCGGGATATAGGCGTGTTCGAGCAGATCCAGTACTATCTGCGCTTCCATCAAATTGCTGGCGGAGTAGATTTTTTTCATGCCAAAGCGAATTAAAAAAACATCAAACGGTTAGTCGAGCAAAATTATGTGGTTCAGAAACTTACAAGCTTATCGTATCACCAGCGGCAATATAACATTGAATAGCCTGGAAGAGGCATTGTCGAAACATGCGTTGCAGCCTTGCACGCAAATGGAGCAGCAAAGCCGCGGCTGGCTGCCGCCGCGTGACGAGCAGGATAATTTCGTGCACGCGTTTGGTCAACAGTGGTTGATCGCGTTTGCGGTCGACAAGAAATTGTTGCCGGCCTCGGTGGTCAATCAGCATGCCCAGGAACGGCTGGCGAAAATCGCCGAGATGCAAGGTTACAAGCCGGGTAAGAAGCAAGCCCGCGACATCAAGGAAGCGACGTTGATCGAACTGCTGCCGCGCGCGTTTTCGCAGCGGCAAAAGACTTATGCGTGGATCGACGGCGTCAGCAACCGCCTGATCATCGATACCGGCAGCGCCAACAAGGCGGAAGAATTCGTCGAATGCTTGATCAAATCGGTGCACGGGTTAACGCTGGCGCCGCTGGAGACCAAATTTTCACCATCGACGATGATGACACGCTGGTTGTCCGGCGACGATTTGTCGACCGCCTTCACCATTGATCGCGATTGCGAATTGCAGGGCATGACCGATGAGAAGGAGATCATCAAGTATTCGCATCATAGCCTGGACGCGGAAGAGACCGGACGGCATATCCGCGCCGGCAAGAAAGTGATCAAGCTGGCGATGACGTGGGACAGTAAAATTTCGTTTGTGCTGCATGACAATCTGCAACTGCGGCGGATCGCGCCGCAGGATATTCTGAAAGAATCCGCCGAGAGCGCGGAGGAGCTGTTCATCAGCGATTTCGCCATCATGACCGGCGAATTGAGTCAACTGATCAATGAGCTGGTTGAGGCGTTGGGCGGCGAGGATCGCGATTAAGGAAGAGTAATGAGTCATTGCTTGCGCAAGCCAAGCGATCTGCTGCGCTAGCCAGTGCTCGAAATTCGCTTGCCGTCCTAATCAACGATGATTGCGATCCTTGATGCCGGACAACACGCCGCTGGCAAACTTGCCGACGAATTCTGCGGTTTTTTGCGCTAGAGTGACGCCGGTTTCCAGTTGCGCGTGGCCGACGGCGGCAACCTGCTGTGCCAGCGTCGCCAGGGTTTCTTTTAACTGGAAACCGACTGCCGTGCCGTTATTGCGCGCGTGCTTGCCGAGATCGTGCAAGATGTCGGCGATCAAGCCTTGCGCCGAGGATGCGGTGTGGTGCAGGGTATCGAGAAACAGATTTTCCAACCCTTCCAAATCCGAGCGCGTGCGCGTCAGCTCGGTGTCCGAATATTTGCGTGCTTGCCCGGCGGCTTCTTCGATTGCCAATTTGGACGCTTGCGCGAAACCGGCCAATGCGGTGTCGAGTCCGGCGATGGCGGCGGTAATTTGAGTTTTTGCCGCTTGCGCTTGATTGGCAGTGTGCAGCAAATGCTGCGTGGCGCCGTCGTGGACGCCTTGCACGACGGCTGAAATGATGCGCCGCAGCGATTCCGGATCGACGTGGCGGGCATGCATCGCTTTGAGTGTCAAACGATGCACCGTTTCCTGAACATGTTCGCCGCTCGCGAGCGCTTCGCGTACATCGGCGGCTAGATTATCGATATCGTAGATAGGGTCATTGCTCATCGAGGTATATCCTTTTTCAGTGAAGAATGAGTACGGAACTCATTTTCCTCCGTTGATCGCCAGCCGGTCAAGACCGTTCATATACGGACGCAGCACTTCGGGAATGGTGACGCTGCCGTCGGCGTTTTGATAATTCTCCAGCACTGCCACCAGCGTGCGGCCGACCGCCAGGCCGGAACCGTTCAAGGTATGCAGCAGCACCGGTTTGCCGTTTTCGTTGCGGAACCGCGCTTGCATGCGCCGTGCCTGGAATGCTTCGCAGTTGCTGCACGAGGAAATTTCGCGATAGGTGTTTTGCGCCGGCAGCCAGACCTCGATGTCGTAGGTTTTCGCCGCCGAAAATCCCATGTCGCCGGTGCACAGCGCCATCACGCGGTACGGCAAGCCGAGTTTCTGCAGGATTTTCTCGGCGTGGCCGACCAGTTCCTCCAGCGCATCGTACGACTGATCGGGATGCACGATATGCACCAGTTCGACCTTGTCGAATTGATGCTGGCGGATCAAGCCGCGGGTATCGCGGCCGTAGCTGCCCGCTTCGGAGCGAAAACACGGCGTGTGCGACACGTATTTAAGCGGCAAGGCTTGCAGCGGCACGATTTCGTCGCGCACCATGTTGGTGATCGGGACTTCGGCAGTCGGGATGAGATGATATTCCGGGCCGCTGGCCGGATCAGCACCGCCGGCTTTGACGGCGAACAAATCCTGTTCGAACTTCGGCAACTGCCCGGTGCCGCGCAGACTGTCGCGGCTGACCAGATAGGGCACGTAGGTTTCGACATAGTCGTGTTCCTGCGTGTGCGTATCAAGCATAAATTGCGCCAGTGCGCGGTGCAGGCGGGCGAGACCGCCTTTCATCAGACTGAAGCGCGCGCCGCTGAGCTTGGCAGCGGTTTCAAAGTCGAGCAGCGCCAGGCCCTCCCCGATACTGACGTGATCCTGGATATCGAAATCGAGTGGACGCGGTTCGCCCCAGCGGCGGATTTGCACGTTGCCGGTTTCGTCCTTGCCTTCCGGTACGCTGGCGTGCGGCAGATTCGGCACTTCCAGCAAGATTTTCTGCAGTTGTTGCTGAATCCGTTCCAGGTGCTCTTCCGCTTGTTTCAGCGCATCACCCAGGTTGGCGACTTCCGCCATGATCGCCGAGGTATCTTCGCCTTTGCTTTTGGCCTGGCCGATTTTTTTCGATGCCGCATTACGCTGCGCTTGCAGCTCTTGTGTCTGAGTTTGAATGATTTTGCGCTCCGCCTCCAGGGCGTTGAACGCTTCCACGGGGAAAGCGAAGCCGCGTTTGGCGAGCTGGCGGGTGACGTTGTCCAAATCGGTGCGTAGTTGCTGAATCTCTAGCATGCGAACTCCAAAATAGCCGGTATCGTTGAAAAGTTATATTTTATGCTTGGCTTGCTCATCCAAGCTGTGCAAATAAGCCAGTTTTTCCCGGATTTTTTGCTCCAGGCCGTAAGCGGTGGGTTGGTAAAAGCTGACTGCCGGCATATCGTCCGGAAAATAATTCTCACCGGCGGCGTAAGCGCCCGGACAATCGTGCGCGTAACGGTAAGCCTTGCCGTAGCCGATGTTTTTCATTAGCTTGGTCGGCGCATTGCGTAAATGCAGCGGCACGTTGCGCGATTTGTCGCGGGTGATGAAAGCCCGTGCCTGGTTGTATGCCAGGTAAGCGGCGTTGCTTTTCGGCGCGCTGGCCAGATACAGCGCCGCTTGCGCCAAGGCCAACTCGCCTTCCGGGCTGCCGAGCCGCTCAAAGGTTTCGCAAGCGTCGAGCGCCAGGCGCAACGCGCGCGGATCGGCTAGGCCGATGTCCTCGACCGCCATGCGGATCAAGCGGCGTCCGATATAGAGCGGATCGGCGCCGCCGTCGAGCATGCGGCACAACCAGTATAATGCGGCATCCGGCGACGAGCCGCGCACCGATTTGTGCAATGCGGAAATCTGATCGTAAAACGCGTCGCCGCCTTTGTCGAACGCGCGGGTGTTGCGTGATAACGCATTGATGACTAAATCCTCGCTGATCTGCGTGACTGCTTCAGTGGTTGCCGCAGTTTGAATCTGTTCCAGCAGATTGAGCAAACGCCGGGCGTCGCCGTCGGCAAATTCGATCAACAGCCGCCGGGTATCCGCTGAAAATTGCAACTGTGGCATCGCAAGCTTGTGCGCGCGATCGAACAGTTGCGCCAGTTCTTGCCCGGACAGCGCGGTCAAAATGTACACCTGCGCGCGCGACAGCAGCGCGTGATTGACTTCGAACGACGGGTTTTCGGTAGTGGCGCCGACAAAGGTGATCAATCCTTGTTCGACATAGGGTAAGAAAGCGTCTTGTTGCGATTTGTTGAAGCGGTGCACTTCGTCGACGAACAAAATGGTATGGCGCCCGCTTTGCTGCAGCGTGAATTGCGCTTGCTCGACGGCGTTGCGGATATCCTTGGTGCCGGACAGCACTGCGGAAAGCGCGATGAATTCGCATTGAAATTCGGTCGACATCAGCCGCGCTAGCGTGGTTTTGCCGGTTCCCGGCGGTCCCCACAAGATCATCGAATGCGGTTTGCCGGCCTCGAACGCCAGCCGCAACGGTTTTCCCGCGCTTAACAAGTGTTCCTGGCCGATGACATCGCTTAAATGTTTAGGGCGCAGCTGTTCCGCGAGCGGTGCCTGGGGTGCGTGACTGGCAAACAGATCCGGATCACTCGCTGATGACATCGGCATTGTCGGGCGGGGCGAATTTGAACAAGTCGGCGGATAGCGTAGGATTCTTGTTCCAGCCGGAAAACGACAGCAAGGTGGTTTGGCCGAAATTATCCCGCAATGCCATGATTTTTAACTCGCCATCCCGGGAGAATGCCATTTGTATGAATTCAAACGCGCTTTCTTTGCTCTTCGGAGTCGCTTCGAGCCATTCCAGATCGTTCTGCACACCCAGCTCGACCAGCTCAAAATTTTCCTCGATGGTGCTGCTGCCGGCCAGCAGCGCCGCCGGACTGCTGCCGATCGCGATATTAAATTGCCTTATGGTGACTTGATTGAGATCGGGATCGTAAAACCAGACTTGCGTGCCGTCGCCGACGATCATTTGCTCGTAGGGTTTTTCATAGACCCAACGGAATTTTTCCGGGCGTTCGAATTGCATCGTACCCTTGGATTCCTGGATGGCGCGGGCGCTTTGATCATAGAGCGTTTGGGAAAAATCGGCGCGGACAGTGCGGGTTTCCCGGATGAATGTTTTCAAGCTTTCGATTGCGGTTGCTTCCGCAAAAACAGGCAACAAGCAGCCCAGCAGAAGCAGTAAAACGGAACAACGTGAACGGGCCATAATGTTCCTAATATGAAATGATGGTAAAAAGACTGGCATCGGAATGCGCATGATTATTCCTTGCGCGACGGCGCCAGAACTTCGCGATTGCCGTTGCTTTGCATCGCGGAAACCAGCCCGGCGCGTTCCATGTCTTCGATCAAGCGCGCCGCGCGATTATAGCCGATGCGCAGGTTCCTTTGCACCAGCGAGATCGAAGCGCGGCGGGTTTTGACGACGATGGCGACGGCTTCGTCATACAATGGATCGGATTCACCGTTGGGCGGTTTTTTCAGGTCGGTTGCGCCATTGGCGTCGCTTTCTTCGTCACTGGATTGAAGGATTTCTTCGATGTAATCCGGTTCACCGTGTTCTTTCAGATATTCGACCACTTTATGCACTTCGTGATCGGCGACAAACGCGCCGTGCACGCGTTGCGGATAACCGCTACCGGGCGGCAGGTACAACATGTCGCCTTGACCGAGCAGCGCTTCCGCGCCCATTTGATCGAGAATGGTGCGTGAATCGATTTTGCTCGACACCTGGAACGCAACCCGCGTCGGGATATTGGCTTTGATCAAACCGGTGATGACATCGACCGAAGGCCGTTGCGTGGCAAGCAGTAAATGGATGCCGGAGGCGCGGGCTTTCTGCGCCAGACGGGCGATCAGTTGCTCGACTTTTTTGCCGGCGACCATCATCAGATCGGCCAATTCGTCGATGACTACCACGATCAGCGGCAGTTCTTGCAAGTATTCCGGTTCTTGTTCCGGCGGCAGCAGCGGATTGACCACCGGTTCCTCGGTTTTGGCGGCATCGCGGATTTTCTGGTTGTAACCCGCGAGATTACGTACACCTAAAGCCGACATCAATTTATAACGCCGTTCCATTTCGTTGACGCACCAGCGCAGCGCATTGGCGGCTTCGCGCATATCGGTGACGACCGGTGTCAGCAAATGCGGAATGCCTTCGTAGACGGATAATTCCAGCATTTTCGGATCGATCAGAATCAGGCGGGTTTGTTCCGGCGTGGCTTTGTAAACGAGACTCAGGATTACCGCATTGATGGCGACCGATTTGCCGGAGCCGGTGGTGCCCGCGACCAGCGCGTGCGGCATTTTCGCGAGATCGGAGACGATTGGGCGGCCGCTGATGTCTTTACCCAGCGCGATGGTTAAGGGCGATGCCGAATCGGCATACACTTGCGAACCCAAAATTTCCTGCAGCCGCACGATTTCGCGCTTGGGATTGGGAATTTCCAGACCCATGCTGGTTTTACCGGGGATGGTTTCAACCACGCGGATGCTGGCGACGGATAACGCGCGCGCCAGATCCTTCACCAGATTGATGACTTGATTGCCTTTGACACCGACTGCCGGTTCGATTTCATAGCGGGTAATGACCGGCCCCGGAAATGCCGCGACAACTTTGACATCGACGCCGAACTCCTTGAGTTTGCGTTCGATCAGGCGCGAAGTGAATTCCAGTGTTTCCTTGGATAACACTTCAAAGTTTTTTTCCGGTTCATCCAGTAGATGCAACGGCGGCAACGGTGAATCAGGTAGATCGGAGAACAGCGATGGTTGTTTCTCCTTGACGATGCGCTGCGACTTGACGATGGTGGCGGCTGGCGGCTCGATATGCAAATGCGGGATGTTTTCGATGCGTTTTTTTTCGGTTTCCACGGCTTTCTCGCGCACATGCGCGGCGATGACGCCGATGAATTTGTCTTGCCGGGTTTCCCAAGCGTGTTTGAGCAGAATGAGCAAATCCTCAACGCTTTCACCGATTTTTTCCACGAAACGCACCCAGGATAAACCGGTAAATTGGCTGAAGCCGACGGCAATCAGAATCAATAACGTCAGCGTTGCACCGGTAAAACCCAGAATTTGCGACAGATAATGGCTGATGGTGTTGCCGAGCATGCCGCCGGGCAGGAGCGGTAATGACAGATTGAGTGAATAAAATCGTAACGATTCCAGTCCGCTGCTGGCGGTCAGCAGCAGAAAAAAACCGCCGACCGACAGCAGCATCGAATGGCGATCAAAAATTCCGGCGGTATCAATGCGGCGATAGCTCCAGGCGATCGCCGATAAAAAGAAAGCGACCCACCACCAGGCCGATGCGCCGAATAAAAACAATAATAAATCCGCCAGCCAGGCGCCGGCATATCCGCCGGCATTTTGTATTTGGTCGGTTTCGCCGCTATGCGACCAGCCGGCATCGCCACGGTCGTAACTGGCAAAAATCATAATCAGATAGAGGGCAGCCCCCATCAGAACCAGTAAACCGGATTCGCGCAGCAATCGGGCGACTCTGGGGGAGAAATTGCGGCCGGTTGATTTCTTGGCCATTGGTTTGTTCAATAAACTCATGAGTATCTCAGCAACGTAGAGGTGTCTGATTGATACACCGGATTATATAAGAGAATTGAAAGTAATTACTTTAAGCAGACAATGATTAATTGCCTACACGGGCGAATCACTTTGTTGCGCGGTACTCGTTTTATCGCCTATCTTGTTGATATGTCTCAGTTGCTGCGAAGTACATGAAGAAATGCAAATGCAGGAGATGCGACAAACGATTTATATCAATCCAATAGGTGAAAGCGAACCCGCACGTTGTGCAATGAAGCGATTTGTTCGAGCTGAGGATTATTCGGCGATTCCCTAATCAATTCGTGATCGCGACAGGATAGCGGCAACCGGCGGTTTATCCTTGCAGGATACGGACGGTAACGTTGAAACCTGGTTGCCACCGTTGCGTTTCGAGATGAATAACGCTTCTTCAGCGCGCTTGCATAAATGCATTTGATCATCGGTTTCTTCCAGAGAGGCGATGCCGATGCTTAGCAGAACCTTATTTTCAGCCTGCTTGCCCATTCGTGCCGCTATTTTTTTTCGTACCGATTCGCATACTTTCTTGGCTTCTGCCAGTTCGGTTTCAGGGAACAGGATTGCGAATACATTGTTATCAATGCGATAGAAGAAATCAGTGGCTCTGATATTGATGCGGATATCGTTGGAGATCCGTTGAATGTAATCATTGCTGTTGCGGTAGTTATAGTTATCATTGAATAACTTAAACAAATCAATATCGATGATGGCAACCGATAAGTGATGGTGATACCGCTTGCAACGCAATATCTCGGTTTCCAATTCCGTCTCAAAAGATTGCCGGTTTCTATACCCGGTGAGAGGGTCTGTCGCTACTTGGTTCACTAGCGAGGAAATATCGATGTTGGCTCGTTTGATTCGAGTGACCATAATGGCCGTGGCGATGATCAATAACACGGTGAGTCCACGATTGATCAATACAATATGTATTGGTGCATCAATACCCGGAGAGAGATACAAGCCGGAAATAGTAAAAACAAGACTGAGTGTGGCGATAAGGTAGGAGAATCCGATACTGCTGATCCATAGGCTGGCGAAAATGACTAATACATAGGGTGCGCCAGCGGCAACGCCGAGCGGTAAATGCAGATCAATGATAAATATAAAAAACGTAGCGGCCACAATAATCAGACTGTTCGCATGGTTGGTCCATTCCCGGAACAAGACTTTGGTTGCGGCTGTTGTAGCAAAAAAATGATCACGCATCGTTAGTGTGTCCTACCTAATAAGTAAAACCAATCCCCATTCATCTGTACGGATCATGGGTTCTATTTTAAGCGTTAAAACGTGAACAGCAACATCAAACCCAGAACCGGGATATTATTACATATCTTTGATAACAGTACTAAATTTCTTTAGCTTTCATCCGGGGTCGTGAACGTTCTCCGGGGTCAGTGCTCAACTTTGATGATACGGGTTCCAGCGATGCGATCGTGCAAGTATTGATGGTCGCGATCGAACAATGCCCAGACAATCCCGATTCCGAATAAGAAAATGCCTACGACGGCCAGTAAGAAACGCGTGATTGCTTGTTTGTTATTCAAGATTTTACCGTCCGCTGTCACCACGCGCATTTTCCAAGTCTGCATGGCCAATGTTTGACCGCCACGGGTCCAGAACCAGGTGAAGTAGTACCCCATTATCGCGAGCAAGTAGAATTGAAATAGCGGCTTAAAATAAACAGCTTGCGTATCTCTGAAAATGAAATGGAAAAGAAAACTAGCCATAAACAATACTGCCAGTAATAGCAGCAGCTCATAAATTAAGCAAACTGCCCGCCGCCAGAAACCGGGTGTGGGGTATGTCATAATTAAATTAGATCAATGAATGCATTAAGTAAATTGATTGAAATTTTTTTGATTGATAGAGCGGAAAATAATCGCGAATAGGTTGAGTTTTGAGGTGTTTTTGATGTCTTCGGCGATTGATAATTATTATCGTTTGCGTTATTATTATAAAAACCCGGAAAATGATCTTATCAGTTGTAAATTCTATATCAAAACGCAATGTTTGCAGCTTGTCTCTGGAAAGAAAATGACGGGTCTCCGGTTTTTTTAAATCAAATCAGTTAAAAGTTTGTTTGGATTCGCTATTCTGAAATGCAATCATTATCCCGGAAAAATATTGAGTATTTGGAGCAGCGGCGGCATTTTATCTCATTACCCGGTTTGATTTTTGTATTGATTGTTCATGCCGCATTATTTTATTTTCTATGGAATCAGCGGCTTATTCCGAATCCGGATCAAGCGCTTACATTGTTCGCTGAATTGATCACACTGCCAGTACCGGCAGTGGCTCCTCCAGCGCCACCCGAACCGGCTCCGGTTAAATTGCAGCCGGCGAAAAAACCAGTCGTCAAACCCCAACAGGAACGGCTGGTTGCAAAATCTCCCGTGACTCCCAAACAAGAATATATCGAACCTGCGCCGCAGCCGGTCCCCGCTCCGGTGACCGAACCGGTTAACGAATCACCGGCGATGGCGGAAGCGCCGCCGGCTCCGGTATCGGCCAGCCCGGTTACGTTAACTTCGGAATTATCGGTTTCCTGTCCGAAGCTTACCCCGCCGACGTATCCGGCTATTTCCAGGCGGATGGGTGAAGAAGGCAAACTGGTGTTGCGTGTGGAACTGGATGAAAGAGGGCGCATCGATGATGCGAAAGTTATCAACAGCAGCGGCTACGAACGGCTGGATGCTGCTGCGTTGACTGCGGTCAGGGACTGGCAATGCAATCCTTCGTTGCGTAACGGCCAGCCGGTGCGGGCAGTCGCTTTACAGCCTTTTAATTTTGTATTGCAAGGAAATTAATTCATGGAACAAGGTCTCGGTTTTTCGCATTTTCTCGATCAGATCGACAGTGTCGGTATCAGTGTGCTGGTGCTGTTGCTGTCGTTGTCGGTGGCAAGCTGGTATCTGATCATCACTAAAAGCATTGCGAATCTTATCGCTACGCGCCGCGCCGAGGCTTTTTTAAGGCATTTCTGGAATGTCGATTCTTTGCAAGTTGTTAGTAATGAGTTAAAAAGCGTGCCACCCAACAATGCTTTTGCCGAGCTTGCAAAATTGGCAATCGACGCTGCAGCGGATGCTAAGATTCACAGTTCTCATAAATTGGCAGCCGCTGGGGGTACCAGCGAGTTTCTGACACGGACTTTGCGAAACGGTATCGATCAAGAAGCAAATCGCATAGAAAATGGACTGACATTAATCGCATCGGCCGGATCGGCCGCGCCTTATATCGGCTTGTTCGGTACGGTGTGGGGTATTTATCATGCGCTGATCCAAATTGGTTTATCCGGTCAAGGCACTCTGGATAAAGTCGCCGGTCCGGTCGGTGAAGCACTGATCATGACAGCGCTCGGCCTTGCAGTCGCTATCCCGGCGGTGCTTGCATATAACGCTTTTGTCCGCCGCAACCGCATATGGCTTGCCCGCTTGGAAGCTTTTGCTCATGACTTGTTTACATTGGTTACCGTGGGTGATGAGAATCATCAAGGCTCTACTCCGGCGCTGGAAGCGATGCAATCATACTCCGCCGATACCGGTAACATTGCTGAGAAGGTGCAATAATGGCATTCGGAAGCATGCAGGATAACGGGCGTCAGGCGCCGATGGCGGAAATCAACGTCGTGCCGTTAGTCGATGTGATGCTGGTTTTGCTGATTATTTTTATCATTACCGCGCCGCTTCTGACGCATTCCGTCAAAATTGATCTGCCAAAGGCGGAAAATACACCGAATATCACCCAGCCGGAGCATGTCGAATTGGCGATCCGTGCCAGCGGTGAATTGTTCTGGAATGGCGAACCGGTGATATTGGAGCAGCTCTCAGGACGTTTTTCCGCTAAGGTCGCTGAAGAGCCTGCAACAGAATTACATATTCGAGCCGACAAACTGGCCCATTATGAGCATGTTGCGCGTGTGATGAGCATCGCCGCGAAAGCTGGTATGACCAAAATCGGCTTTATTACCGACCCCTCTGCTGAGAACTGAGTTTTTATAATCTTGTTGCATTTTTCGGATATCTAAGTATAATTACGAATCATTCTCATTAGTAATAACTGATTTATTGCGAAGAGTTCATCGCGATTCGTTTTGAGGTGTCGATATGTACGTGTGTATATGCAGGGGAGTAACGGAAAAGGCTATTCGGGAAGCGGTTCATGACGGCGCTGACCGCATGAGGGATTTGAAGGAGTGCCTTGGTGTTACTGAGCAGTGCGGAATCTGCGCGTGTCACGCGAAACAAATTCTTGATGAGACCTTGCGGGAGCGGCCGCCGCAAATGCAGAGTTTCCTTTCATCGTCCGCTTGCCTGTGTGAAACGTCGGTCTGATGAACATCATGAGTGAAGTGCTGGGTTCTTTGCTGTAACATACGCCAAATTTTATTTCGATCTAACTATTAGCGATTATTTTCCTATCCGATAGCTCAGAATAAAATATTCTTCTTCAAGCCTGGTTAAGAATTATAAAAAATGTTTCAGCGCTTTAATAAAATCCAAATCCCGGTCGGGAGGATTTGTTTTGTAATCTTAACCAGTTTAGCCAGTACCTTTCTTTTCCCCCTCCATCTCAGCTTGGCGGAATCTCCGGCTGCAGCGGTATCTCCAGTACGTTCTTATAATATCCAAGCGGGCCTTTTGGAAGATGCGCTTAAGCAATTCGCCGAGCAAGCAGGAATTAAGCTTGCTTTTGATCCTGGGCTGTTACAAGGTAAAGTGACTTTTGGATTAGAAGGTGATTTTGAAGTTAAACAGGCACTTGATCGTTTGCTTGAGAACTCCGGTTTACAGGTAGTCCGGTTAGGCGAGAGCTTTGCAATAACTCCGGTTCCGGCTGCGAACGGTGCGGAGCAGGTGGTGACGCTGCCTTCGATACAAATTTCGGCCACCAATAACAATCGTTATGCTGCAACCAGCACCAGCACCGCGACCAAAACCAACACACTGTTGCGCGATGTGCCGCAATCCATCACGGTGATCACCGGTGATTTAATCAAGGATCAATCAATCCGGAGTCTTGCTGACGCGGTCCGGTATGTTCCCGGCGTCGGTGTTTCACAAGGCGAAGGCAATCGCGATGCCTTAGTATTTCGTGGCAACCGCTCCACAGGAGATTTTTTTATTGATGGCATCCGTGACGATGCTGAGTTTTATCGCGATCTTTATAACATTGAACGTGTGGAAGTGCTTAAAGGCGCTAACGGCATGATCTTTGGACGAGGCGGTTCGGGAGGCGTGGTCAATCGCGTAACCAAAGAAGCCAACTGGAATCCGGTCAGGGAATTTTCATTCCAGGGCGGCTCGTTCAACCAGAAAAGAATGACCGGGGATGTCGGTTATGTCATCAATGATGTCGCCGCCATCCGTTTGAACGCTATATATGAAGACGCCGGCAGTTTTCGCGATGGCGTCGACATGGAACGGCTGGGGATTGCTCCTACCGTAACCGTCAAGCCGACCAACCGCACGAAAGTGGTTCTGAATATGGAACGCTTTCATGACGACCGTACCGCCGATCGCGGGATCACATCGGTAGTGGGAAGAACCGGGCAAGTCACCGGTCCGGTCGATGTCGGCCGTTCGCAGTTTTTCGGAGATCCGCGGCGTAGTAATGCGAATATCGACGTATTATCGTTTGGTTCCTTCATAGAACATAAATTCGATTCGGGTTTTACACTGCAGAACCGTACGCTTTACACAACCTACGATAAGTTCTATCAAAATGTATTTGCGAGCGGTGGTCTCAATTCGCTGACCGGTTTGTTGCCGATCGGTGCTTATAACAATACGACGACACGCGATAATGTTTTCAATCAAACCAATTTACTTTATTCGCTTAATACCGGTCCGATAGCGCATACCCTTTTGGCCGGGGTCGAGGTTGGGCGGCAAGAAACCCATAACCGGCGTGAAACCGGGTTGTTCAATAATAGTGTTTCCAGCACCAACATTTTTGTACCGATCAGTAATCCGGTGACTAATCTACCGATTACTTTCCGCAACCGGGACGGAGGTGGCGATCTCGATGCGCTGAATCGCAGCATTGTGAATGTAACCTCGCTGTACATTCAGGATCAGATCGAAATATTGCCGCAACTTCAGGTGATTGCAGGGGTCCGCTATGATATGTTCGAGGTCGATTTTCAGCAGAAGAACGGCCCGCGGGATCATCTGAAGACGCGAGACGATTTGATTGCGCCTCGTTTTGGGGTGATTTATAAACCGATTGAACCGCTTTCATTTTATGGCAGCTACAGCCAGGCTTTCGTGCCTCGCGCTGGCGATCAGTTGACCGCATTGAATGTTACCGTGGAAACATTGAAACCGGAAAAATTTACGACGCTTGAAACCGGTGTGAAATGGGATATCCGGCCGGACTTGGCATTCACCGCCGCAGTCTATCAACTGGATCGTACCAACGTCATCAATTCCGTGGTCGGAGGGCAAACATTCTTGACCAAGGGACAGCGCACCGAAGGTGTTGAAATCAGCTTGGCAGGTCAACTCACAACCAACTGGAGTGTGATGGGCGGCTATGCTTATCAAGTCGGTGAAATTGCCAGTGACATTTTAGGAATTGCGAGAAAAGGGGCTACCGTTGCGGAGTTACCTAAACACACCTTTTCAGTGTGGAGCCGTTACGATATTACACCCCGTATCGGTGCCGCCTTTGGCGTGATACATCGTGACAATATGTACGCTTCCCTGACCAATCGCGTCAGTTTGCCGGATTTTACCCGTGTTGATGCTGCGCTCTTTGCGCAGTTTTCCAAGAGTTTCCGGGGCCAGGTAAATATTGAAAATCTGTTTGATACGAAATATTTCGCCGCAGCGCATAATGATTTTAATATCACCCCGGGTTCTCCCATTGCCGTCAGAGCCAGTCTGATTGCGAATTTCTGAGTAATTGCAAAACGTATAAAGTAATTTTATTTGAATTAATTAATAAGAATCATTATCATTGTCATTCGTGTTAGTGTTTATACTTTTAAAGGGAGTTTACAGAATGTTTATGTTGAAGAAACTCGGCCGATCATTGATTCAATTAATGATCGTGAGTTTATGTTTGTTTCCGGTATATGTCAGCCAAGCCACAGCGGCAGCGAATGTTGCCACGATCGAATCGGCTGTGGCCGCTTTCAAGACGATAGGAACGTTGCGCAGAGAATTTCCGATTAACGGGGAAGCAATCGCGGCGGCCTACACAGGGGCCTTACAAACCTTGACGAAGGAGATCGATACCGCTAATTCCTTAACTTTGGATAGTGATGTTCTGGCAGCGGTAGACGATCTCATCAATGATCGCGAACCCAGCCTGGCGGCGCAAACCATCGATAAAACCCTGCAGCGTGTGTTTTATCAAAGCATTTGGAACCGTATTTCCGCGATCCGGGATCAGTTTAAAACTGCGGCAACTGCGGAGTTGGTTGTCATGCTGGATGAGTCCGTAGCGGCATTTCAAGCGCTCTCAACGACGGTTGCCCGGGAAAATCAAGTATTGACGGCGGATCGGCAAGGGCTCGTAGCGGGCAGCAAGCCGGGTCTGGATGTCGATGTGAATAATTTCTTTACCCAAGTCAGAACCGCATTGAACAAAAGCAACCCCGATCAAGATTTCAATACGGTGCAAATTGCCCGCTATGGCATCCGCTTGTCGCTCACCCGCGCTTATTACATCGGTGTGCTGCGCGAAGTCGCCGGTATTCTGAATAATCGTGCGACAGACCCGGACGAAGCGCGCATTGCGCAAAAGGAAGGGGAAGTCTTTTATCGTATTATTGAGCCGCTGGTGGCGCGAGGAAATCCTGCCGGCAGCCTGATTATTAAGAAACAATTGACAGGCGGTTTTTCAAACGTTGCCGCCGATGAGATTGTGAGTGAATTGGGTAAAGGTTTTATCCCTCGTGTAACCGCCGAATTGACGGGGCAAGAGCGCGCGATCACATCGGGTGATCGTGCGGCGGCGTTGGCGGAAGCTGCGGGCGCCAAGTATTTTGCCAGGATTTTTTTACCGGATCTGGAATTGCGCATAGGCGCTACGGAACGCAGCAATCTGGAACAACAAATGGAGAATCTGCTGACTGCCAGCGACGAGTTGAGTGCGGCCAAATCCAAGGAAGCGCGTGATGCGATTATCGCAATTCTGACGAAGTACGAGAATCAGCTCAATCGCGCCAAATATGAAATCGTTCAGCATACCGCCCTCATCGATAATGCCGTTGCAAACTTTCTGCAGATTGGCGTGTTGCGAGGCAAGATCCCGATTGATGTCGATGCAATTGCCGCAAACTATGCGGGCGATTTACAGCAACTGACGAAAATCGTCGATCAAATCTATGGCACGATGATCGATCAGGATGTTACGAATGCCGTCAATCAAGCAAAAAGCGGCAGTGAACTCGCTCAAGCGCTGCAGAAGATCGATAAATCATTACAACGCGTATTTGCTCTGGTGGTTTATAACCGCGTGACGCTGGTCGCTGACCAATTCGCGGATTTACCGGCGGATGCATTGGCGCTTGAATGGGATCGAGCTTATTCGGCGTATACCGCGATCGCCGGAACCGCAAACCGGCCGGAAAAAATACTGTCAACGGATAAGAAATCCATCATTTCCGGCACAGATCCGGATTTGGATTATCAAATTGTTTCCGCATTCGTTCAAGGTAAGCAAGCGCTCAATAAAGCAAATGCCGATGACCGTTTGGCTTTGGCGCTGGCGCGCGAGAATATCGTCATTCCCTTGGTAAGAAGCTTCTTGATCGGCGTGTTGCGCGAGGTTGAAGGCATTATCACCAATCGCGGCTCGGATACCGATAAAGCCAGGGAGCAACAGGTCGAGGGTGAATTTTTCTTCCGCACGGTCGATGCCTTCATCTCGCCTGATAATCCTACGGGCAGCAGCCGCATCCATGCGCAATTTACCGGTGATCTGAACAGTGTCGTTGCCGATACCATCGTCAGTGACATCAGCAAGGGAATCTTGGGACAACTCAAGCGAGGCTTGAGTGAAGTTGGAACAAACTTTCTTTCTAATAAGAATCAGGCATTACTGGCGGTAGAAAGATTGTCGCTCTATGCAGGAATCTTCGCCGCGGATCTTCAGCTTCGCTTGAATGCGCTGCAACGCGCCAAATTGGAAAATGCAATCAGAGATCTGCGGGAAGCGGTCCTGGCCGGAGATGCCGATCGAGCGGTTGCATTGCGATCCATTCTGATGCAGGTTATTACCGAGTATGAAAGCAAGTTAAGTTAGGAGCACGTATCAGAGCCTCGCAGTCAAAGCCCTTCTGCGAGGTTCGCTCCGCCCAAGGATGGTAATGTCTTATTTCATTTATTCAAATCAGTTTCCCCAGCCAGCCACGGTTTTTCCTTTCCGGTAGCCAGCCAGCATAACACCAGCTTTTCAGTGCTCCATCGCGATCGCGTGAATAGCGATGATTGTTGTTGCAATAGCGGGTGCTTAAAAACAGGAGAAAATAATCAATGTGGCAGAAGAAGATTTACTGCACGGCTTTCGCGATCATTTGGCTTGGCGGGTTCATTAATGCCGCTTACGCCGCCCGGGAATATTGGATTGCCGCCGATGAAGTTCAATGGGATTACGCCCCGACATTTCCGATGAATCCGATGACCGGCAAGGAATTTACCGCGGAACAACGCGTATTTGTAGAGCAGGGAATAGGACGGCGTTACCAGAAATCGCTTTATCGCGAATATACCGAAGGATTCCGCGCGCTGAAACCGCGCTTAGCCGAAGAGCAACATCTCGGTATTCTTGGGCCGGTGATTCGTGCAGCAGTGGGCGATAAAATTATCGTCCACTTTAAGAACAATACCCGTTATCCCGCCAGCATCCATCCGCATGGAGTGTCCTACACCATGGCGCATGAAGGCGCGCCGCATTCGCGAGCGGCCGGCAACGAGCATAAACCGGATGGCGTCGTCGCGCCGGGCGGAGAATATACCTATGCCTGGGATGTGCCCGAGCGTGCCGGACCAGGCCCGAACGATCCTTCGTCGATTGCCTGGATTTACCACAGCCATGTCGATGAAACTGCCGATACCAATGCCGGCTTGATCGGCGCGATTATCATCACCAAAAAAGGATTCGAAGATGCGGACCGTGCGCCGGTCGATGTCGATCGTGAATTCATTTCCCTGTTTACCGTGTTCGATGAAAACGCCAGCTTACATTTGCAAAGCAATCTGGCGGCTTGCACCGGTCTGTGCGATCCCGATGATGAAGAATTTCAGGAAAGCAATTTGATGCATGGTATCAACGGCTTGGTTTACGGCAATAATCATGGCTACTCCATGCGCAAAGGCGAACGCGTGCGCTGGTACATTCTGGGCATGGGCACGGAAGTCGATTTGCATTCCCCGCATTGGCACGGCGCCACGCTGCTGCATAACGGCAATCGGCTGGATGTGACCGAAGTGCTGCCCGCCGCCACTAAAACGCTCGATATGCAGCCCGACGTCCGTGGCCGCTGGATGTATCACTGTCATGTCAATGATCACATCAACGCCGGCATGATGACGAATTTCATCGTTTATTGATATTGATTTTTATGTTGAGAAAACCAATCTTGGGAGATCAAGATTGGTTTTTTCAGAGAGGAGAAACTAAAAGAGAGGAAGGAAGAAATGAAACTACAGATTAAAAACGATCATATCGGCAGTGATCGAATTAAGATCTCCGCCGATGATGATCAACTCGATAGTGGCAACACCTCCTAAAAATTCAACCACATGGCCATTGGTGCCGCTGGGAGGCTTGATGTTCGTAATAAATGAAAGCAATTCCGGCACCGAGTCGATTCCAAGTGTCTGTGAGTCAAAAAATAACCGGTCCTGGCCGATCGTAAAATCGGAAATCTCAAATTGCCCGGCGCCATAAAAGCCGAAAGTGTCGTTGCCGGCACCGCCGTTCATCCGGTCATAATCGTTCGAAGAGCCGCCGGCGCGCAGTATATCGTTTCCTGCTTCGCCAAAGAGTTTTTCGGTACCGGCTTGACCGTCGAGATCATCGTCGCCGTCTCCGCCGCTCAAAATACCGTTGCCATCTCCGCCCCGAATAACGTCGTTGCCGCCTTCGCCGCGGATTTCGTCATGACCGGTGCCGCCGGTGAGAATGTTGTCGGCTTCGTCGCCGATAATGAGTAAGTCGTTGTCGCCGAATCCTGCGGAGCCAATTCCTTCGAAAGCAATGCCATCAATAAACTTGATGGCGCCGGAACCTAAATTCGGACGAGGTGTTGTACTGACTGTCATAATATTGTCTCCTGCTATGATGCGTTAAATAGGTTATTGCTCTCCCATTACTGATAGAAATAATAATGAGAATGATTCCTATTATATTGAGAAGTGATTAAAATGCAATACTTTTCATTAATTGTTTTTCTGATTGATTGTCTTCACAATGCGTTAGATTAAGTAAACTTAACAAAATAATAAGTGATGTTCGATTATGAGTGTGGATGGATTGCTGTTAAAAGCGCGGGATTTAATTGCTGCGGGGAAATTAAACGACGCGGATGCCATTCTGGAGCCCTTGAAAAGCGAGCAGCCGCTGTCACAGGATGTCGCCAGGTTGTGGTGCTCGGTGGCGATGCGGACGAATCGCGCGGTCGAAGCGCTTGCGTACGCCGCTAAAATTTATGCGCATGTCGATGGCGATTTTTATAAAGCGCATTGGGCGCATGTGCTTGGAACAGCGAATTTCGTGTTGCTGGATTTGCCCGCCGCGCAAACCCATTTCTGCCGTTCGCTGAATCATTTGATGGCGCTGACGAAATCCGGCAAGGTTCCACCGCAAAAAAAAGAGATCAAGTCACGGCGGCCGGATAGTAATATTTTTCTTTCCGGAGAAGCCGAATCATTGCTGTGGTCAACCTGCGCGCAACTGGCCAAACAAAACATACCCGCCTTTCCTTACGCCGGCACGTTGTTAGGATTGACGCGCAGCGGGCGGTTACTGGAATTCGATAAGGATCTGGATATCGCAGTGTGGATGGAATCCTGGGAAGCTTGCTGCGCGGAGCTGGAAAGCGCGGGATGGGTGCGCTCGTCGATGCGCATCGACTATGCCAATTACCGTGACTATATTCATCCGGAATTGGGCATCACGCTTGATGTCTGCGGTTTGCGGAGAAGCGGCAATCAGCAGATTACCGGCGGTTTTGAGTTGCCGGATTATCCGCTTGAATATCAGAGAATATCGGTTTTTCCATCGTTCGAATTGATCCAGCGTGAAACAGCATTTGGCCCTTGCTGGTATCCCCGGCAGCCCGAAATCATTCTGAATGCTTTTTACGGCGATTGGCGCACGCCGAATCCGCATTGGGATACCGTGATTTCTGCGGTAAACCTCAAGGATTTTTCTTTATTGGTAAGATGTTATGCCTATCACCGGCTGGCGCAAAACTGGTTGTTAGGCGATTTATCAAAAGCCTGGTGCTACGCGCACCAGATTGCGCTGAAAGATCCCGACGACACCATCGCATTGCGCGGCAGGCAATGGCTGGAACGCGCGCTCAACCGGTTAAACCGGCCAATTCCCGCTTGGCCCGGAAATCAAAAACCAAAGCGCGTATACACCCGCATGGTGGCGGATCTGTTTCACGAAGGCCATATCAACTTTCTTAAAGCGGCTCGCGCATTGGGGACGCATCTGACAGTCTGCGTGGTATCCGATGAACGCGTCGTGGAAAACAAAGGCAAATCCCCGGTCATGAAGCAAGCCGAGCGCGCTGCCGTCGTTGCCGCTTGCCAATACGTCGATGCCGTGATGACCGAAACTCCGGCCAGCGTCACCCCGGAATACATGCAGCAACACGGTTTTGATATTTATACTTTCGCCTGCGCTTCCGAGCGGGAGCGCCAGGAAAAACGCAAACTCTGCGCATCGCTACCGGCTGAGATGATCCAGGAATTGCCTTACACTCCCGGTATATCGACCTCCGATTTAGTGGCGCGGGTGCTGGAAGGCGTGGATAGTAAGGAAGCAGGTTTAGAAACTTATTGATCTTCAAACACCTAAAAGAACTTCGCTCGCAAGAGGAGCGAAGTTCTTTATTCATAAAGTCTGGAAAGAAATTCTAGTTCATGATAAGTATTTATTTCGTCTTCTAAATAAGGCCAGAGTCATTAACCCCCAGCTAAATAACCAAATCATTGCTGGATTTGGAACAGGCGATGTAAATAACGCAATATCATTACCATCACCTGCTTTATAAGTTATGAACAGATCTTGTCCAAAATTACCTACTCGGCTGCCTTCATTCAAGCCAACGAAATTGCCAATTAGATTTCCGTCAACCTGCATGAAATTAAATACTTGTCCAGCCGATAAGGTGAAATTATCCCACATGGAAACAAGTAAAGATCCATGCAATAAGTTAACATCACCCAGTACGACTAACTGATCAAATGCACCAACTCCGGTTCCACCTATTTCAACTTCGAATTGTGCATTGCTTGTCATAGTGTAGTTGCCATTTAAAAGTGAAACAGCAGGTGATGCTCCCGGAGCATAAATGCCGGTATCATGGAAAAAATCTCCGGTGAAATTAACTACTTCAAGCCTTGAACCATTAAAAATGAATGTCCCATCCGTTTCTATATTTAAGTCATGCGTTTGAAATTCCTCGCCCGAAGCTTGCAAAGTCGCGTGAGAATCGACATTTACTTGACCGCTGCCAGTCAAATTAGCTTCAACATCCAACTGTCCTTCGTGAACATCGATTGTTCCATTGTTGACCATGTCCCATGAAATGGAAGATACGGCTGAACCGGTTTTACGTAATGTAGCGCCGCTATCGTTGATCAGCAGTGGTGTGCTGGCGTAGTATGCATAGATTCCAAATCCAGAATTGTCTGTCAATTCCAAGGAACCTCCCGATAGATTATGCCAGCGTGCATTTTCACCATAATTCGATACAAAATCCTTCAAGACAGCGTTACCGGTATTTTCAATAGCGGCACCGATGTAGGAGTTATTGGTATTAATATCATCCACGCTAAAGTTTCCGTTCAAACGCAGCGTATGGTTGCCTCGTAAATTATCCAAACCAAGTAAACCGCCATTAACTGTAAGCGATGAATTCGCAGTTAGCGCCGCACTCAAACCTAAGAAGCCGTTGTCGTGCAAATTAGCCGTGCCCGTTCCCGAGAATCCGGAGTAGAGCCACAATTGACTGTCATTAGCCACATCGATTGTTCCATTGTTGACCATGTCCCATGAAATGGAAGATGCGGCTGAACCGGTTTTACGTAATGTAGCGCCGCTATCGTTGATCAGCAGTGGTGTGCTGGCGTAGTATGCATAGATTCCAAATCCAGAATTGTCTGTCAATTCCAAGGAACCTCCCGATAGATTATG